>Ga0335077_10000390_pt1 | contig 47963 bp, 48 predicted proteins | sample Lox_Sample_31_FD_207151 | JGI IMG/M metagenome (GOLD analysis project Ga0335077, IMG submission 207151) | Soil microbial communities from Loxahatchee National Wildlife Refuge, Florida, United States - Lox_Sample_3.1 | ecosystem: Environmental > Terrestrial > Soil > Wetlands | place: USA... | reverse complement strand
GCTTACTCACCGATTCTGCAAACGAGCCAACTTGTGCCGCGAGCGGCCCTTCCGGCCCTCGCGATAGAACCACTTGGTTGTTGACGATGCACTTCATGGTGGACTCCTTCCCCGACTCTGCGAGCTACCCTCGGCCTAGAAATCGCCTATTTGCTCATGCCAGTTTGGGCCTTTCTGCTGGCCCGGCAGATTGGCGTGTTCAAAAAACCTTCGCAACCGGACCGCACCTTCAAGTTCGTTCGAGCAGCGTACATGTGGCTCCTATTTTCCTGCGTGATGATGCCATTCTTCCCGCTCTATGGCGTGCTTACCCACCAGGTGTTCGCACACACCTACATGGGTTCGCATCGACATGCATTCACGGTGGGTTTCATCAGCCTGATGATCATGGGTGTGTCTTCGCGGGTTGTTCCGATCCTGGCAGGTATGGACTCTAATCGGATGAACTCGCTTTGGGTCCCTTTCATTCTCATCAACCTTGGCTGTTCGGGGCGCGTCCTGTTGCAGGTACTCACTGATTTCGTGCCTAGCGTTGCTTTTCCGCTGGTGGGATTGACCGGCTTCATCGAGTTCACGGCGCTGCTCTGGTGGGGAGTTGAGCTATGGCGAACCATGAACGTGGCGAAGACGAGCCGCACTAAGATGCTGACGGCACCGTTCCCGCTCGGCGTGCGATAAGCCGCCCGCACGGCTTCCCCCGTCGTTGACCGCCGGCTTACGTCTGTACAATAGCCACTGTGGCGGAAATCAAGGTTGACCACGCTCAGACTCTGGCGAAGGTCCAAATTTTCTCTGGGCTCACGGAATCTGAACTAGCTTTCTTGGCCCAACGTGCGGTGCCTCGCCGTTTCTCTTCGGGCGAAACCGTTTTCGGCGAGGGGGAACCCTGCGCTGGACTCTATGTGGTTGAGTCCGGACACGTCCGCATCTTCAAAAGTTCCGCCAGTGGACGAGAACAAGTTCTCAGTGTCGATGGGCCGGGCAGCTCCATCGCAGAGTTGCCGGTCTTCGATGGGGGAAACTACCCGGCCTCCGTGACCGCGGTCGACGACGCCACACTTCTGTTTGTCAGTAAACAAGACTTTCAGGCACTCTGCCTGGCTCATCCTCAAGTTGCGCTCAAGGTGCTGCGCGTGGTCGGTGCTCGGCTGCGACGTCTGGTGGGAATCATCGAGGAGCTTTCATTTACGACCGTCCGGCATCGGCTGGCTTCGTTCCTGTTGCGCCTCGCCCGAACTGAAGGCAAGCACGCGGCTGACGGAGTGGAAGTCACTTTGCCGGTCAGCAACCAGGAATTGTCATCGCAGATTGGGACGGTCCGCGAGCTGGTTTCCCGGAATCTCTCCCGTTTTCAATCCGAAGGATTGGTGAAGATCGATGGACGCAGCGTGATCATTCACGATCTGAAGGCTTTAGAAGCTGAAATCCAATCTTCCGAATAGCTCTTTCGACCTCCCAACCCCTCATCTGATGGCTTCTTGCGGTCGCCGTGACAAAAGTCATCGGCAGGCGGCCGCCCTTCCACTAACTTCAGAGCATCAAGCGCAACACAAGAAGTAGAGATGCGATGCCAGGAGGACGTGATGAGCATGACCACCGAGAAAACTGTGCGGGAATTGGCCCTGGAAAACCCTGCCGCAACCCGGGTCTTTGAGAAGCTGGGCATCGACTATTGTTGTGGCGGAAATCAGTCTTTGGGACAAGCCTGCCACGCGGCCAATCTCGCGGTGGATCAGGTACTAGATTCCCTTGAAATGGCCGAGCAGACAACGCGGGCGGAACAGAAGGTCCATGACTGGCAAAGGGAGATGCTGGGCGATCTAGTTGCGCACATCAAGGGTACTCATCACAAGTACACACGGGAGGAGATTGCCCGCCTCGGTCCTTTGCTTGAGAAAGTGTGCTCGGTCCACGGAAAAAACCATCCCGAGCTGCTGCACATTCGCGCGAGCTTTGCCGGGCTGGCACAGGAATTGACCATGCACATGATGAAGGAAGAGATGGTTCTGTTTCCTTACATCGTTAGGATGGAGGAGGCTGTGATTCAGAATGAGCCCATCCTACCGCCACCTTTCGGCAGCGTGCAAAACCCGGTTTCGATGATGGAGCACGAGCATGACTCCGCTGGCGCTGCATTGCGAGCCATGCGCCAGGCCAGTGGTAGTTACGCCGCTCCTCCCGACGCGTGTATCAGCTACCAGACGCTTTACAAAGCTCTGGGGGAATTCGAAGCTGATCTGCACCAACACATTCATCTTGAAAACAACGTCCTGTTTCCGCGAGCGATCGCAATGGAACAGGCGCCGTAATCGACTCGAAATCGTGACTTTGGTCACAGACCGCCCTTGGCCCCTCGCATAGGGTGGACTGTCGAGTATCTGTGGACAGCAGGCGGGAACAGTGGACGAACCACGCTACAGCGTCCGAGTGGCGGACAACGGGTACTGGCGCGAACAGATCAAGTGCCAGTATGCCTGTCCAGTTCACACCGACGCTCGCGGCTATGTGCGGGCAATTGCAGCGGGGGATTACGAACGAGCGTACCTGATTGCACGTGGGCCCAATCCTTTAGCGTCGCTCTGCGGACGTATTTGTGGTGCCCCCTGCGAAGCGGCCTGCCGTAGGGGAACCATTGATCAGCCGATTTCCATCCGCGCTCTCAAGCGCTTCGTCTGCGAGAAATTCGGGAGCGATGCACGCAGGGATGCTGGGCTCCAACTGTTCCCCTACTTAAAGAGCAAGAACGAAATACGGCAGTGTGACGATGTCGAGGAGCTCAGCCATTTGCTTGAGTTTCTTGCGAACGCCAACTTTCCCAAACCAACCGGAGAACGAATCGCGATCATCGGCTCTGGCCCCGCCGGTCTAGCTGCCGGACACGATCTCGCCCTGATGGGATTCCGCCCCACGATCTTTGAGATGGAGCCGCAGCCTGCGGGCATGCTGTACACCGGCGTCCCCGGTTATCGCTTGCCGCGTGAACTGATCCGGGCAGAAGTCGCGGTAATTCAGTCCCTCGGCGTCGAGATTCGTTGCAACACACAGATCGGTAAGGATGTCAGCTTTGTGGATCTTCGGCGCGACTTTGCCGCCGTCATCATCGCCTGTGGCGCTAAAAGGTCCAGAGCCCTGCCAATTCCCAACTCCGACGCCATCGGCGTGATGGGTGGCGTCGACTTTCTGCGTGATGTGTCACTGGGCAAAGAAGTTTCATTAGGGCAGCGGGTGATTGTGATTGGTGGTGGCAATGTTGCTTACGACGTCGCCCGGACGGTTCTGCGGCAGGAAGAATACGACGTGTCGCGCACGGCGGCCCGTATGGCGGGAGTCCGGCAAGTGAATCTCGTCTGCCTGGAATCTCTCGAAGAAATGCCCGCCGACACGGTGGAAATCCTTGAAGGTCAGGAAGAGGGCGTTACACGCCACAACAGTTGGGGGCCGAGAGAAGTTCTGGTGGATGAGAGGAACGGGCAGATATTCGTGCGCGGAGTCAAGTTCGCACGATGTACGCAAGTGTATGACGAGAACAAGCGCTTCGCGCCGAAGTTCGATGAGTCGGTTACAACCGAGATCGAGGGTGACACCGTCCTGCTCTCAGTCGGGCAGTCTGCAGACCTTAGTTTTATCGATGCTCGGCGAGACGGGATCGAGATGCGATCGCCGCAGCAGATCGTCAACGATCCCGCGACTTGTGCGACCTCGGCGCCGGGCATATTTATCGCGGGCGACATTGCCTACGGGCCCCGGCTCATGATCCATGCCATTGCCAGCGGCAAGCAGGCGGCGCGTTCCGTCTATCGTTACCTGCGCGGTAAGGAGATCGCGCCGGAAGAAGTCCAGTTCCATTTCCCCATTGACCACTATCACCGCGAGAAACACTACGAGCGGCGTTCACGCCTGCACATCCCCACACGCTCCGCGGAAGAACGCCTGAAGAGTCCGACTGCACTTGTAGAGATCGGATACAACGAGGAACAGGCGTGCGCCGAAGCCGGCCGCTGCCTCGATTGCGGCATCAACACCATCTTCGACGGAGAACGTTGCATTTTGTGCGGCGGCTGCGTTGATGTCTGCCCCACGGTATGTCTGAAGCTCGTGACCTACGACCGTCTAACACTTACACCCGAACTTGAGACCGCCGCTCGCGAGTTGAACCTCGATCCTGCTGATCTCTCCGCCATCATTAAAGATGAAGAACGCTGCATTCGCTGTGGATTGTGTGCCGAGCGTTGTCCAACTACCGCCATCACCATGGAACAGTTCAGTTTTGCCAAGGAGTGGAAGCCATGTCCCGTCTAGATCCACCCCGCGTTAGCCGGCGCAGCTTTTTGAGTTTGGCGTCGCTGGGAAGCTTCTTTGTCGCCATGGGCACAGCGGCTGTCGGTATGCTCCGCCTGCCGAACCCGGCTGTGCTGCCCGGCCCCGTGCGCCGCTTCAAACTCGGACCGCCGGAACAGTTTTCCGCTGGAAGTGAAACTCCCTTTGCCGATCAGAACCTCGTGCTCTTTCGCGACGACGAAGGCTTCTACGCGATTTCGAGCACGTGCACGCACTTGGGCTGCACCGTGGCGCGATCCAGAGATGGGTTTGCCTGCCCTTGCCATGGCTCCCGCTTCAACAGCCAGGGACGCGTAGTGGGTGGACCGGCGCCGCGTCCGCTGCCTTGGCTCGAAGTGAGCCGCGCGGCCAACGGCGATTTGATCGTCAACGCCGACAACGAAGTCCCGGAGGGCACGCGCTACCGCGTGTAGGAGGTACACCGTGGCAGAGACCGCAACCAAAGAATTTCTGCACAACCTGCGCGAACTTCCCCAGACGGTGAAGGACTCTTGCTTCCGCCTGGGGAAAGAACCCGAATCGGAGCGCGAAGAATCGCAGGCCACATTTCATAACCTTTTTCTGCACATCCACAGCGTTCGGGTGCACATGCACACCCTTAAACCAACGCTTACTTTCGGACTCGGCTTGATGGCCACGGCCAGTTTCCTGATCACCCTCATCACCGGCGTGCTGCTGATGGTCTACTACAAGCCCTCGACCGATCTCGCCTATCAATCCATCAAAGACATTCACTTCACGGTTTCGACGGGACGCTTCATCCGCAATATTCATCGCTGGGCGGCGCAGTTGATGGTGCTGGTGGTTCTGCTTCATATGGCGCGGGTCTTCTTTACGGCGAGCTACAAGAAGCCACGCGAATTCAACTGGCTGGTGGGACTCGCGTTGCTGGTCATCACTCTCGCCCTGAGCTTCACCGGCTACTTGTTGCCCTGGGATCAACTGGCGTACTGGGCAATCACCATCGGATCGAACATTGCCAACTCTCCGCGCGAACTGACCGACGCGATCGGCATTACGAAGTTCTTTGATCCGGGGAGCTTCCAGAAGCGGTTACTGCTGGGTGCGAACTATGTCGGCCAGGATGCGTTAATTCGTTTTTACGTTCTGCACATATTCGTCCTTCCACTTGCGCTCGTGACACTCCTCGGAGTTCACTTCTGGCGTATCCGCAAAGACGGCGGCTTGGCCAAGCCGGAAGACCCGCCCGGCGGGCTTGCGGAATGGGGAGGAGAACGTCGACCCGTATTCCAACCCCTTGCCACCAAGACTTACGGCCTGATGGCGCTGGTAAAAGGCAGGCGTCCGCCGGTGAATCGCGGGCCGGAAAACACGGTGATGAGTTGGCCGCACTTGTTCTGGGCGGAACTCTCCGTCTTCATGGTGACCGTGGCGGTCACGCTGATCCTGGCTTTCTATAGCGATGCGCCCCTGAAAGAACTCGCGAACGCCGCCATTCCGGAGAATCCAGCGAAGGCACCTTGGTACTTCCTGGGGCTTCAGGAACTGGTCTCCTATTCGGCGTTCATGGGAGGCATGTTGATTCCCATGATTGTCCTGGTCGGACTTGCGTTGATTCCGTTTTTGGATCGCCGTCCTGGAGGCGAGGGCACGTGGTTTGGCACCAGCCACGAGCGGTCGGTGTTCTGGCAATCCTTGGTCTTTGCCTGTGCCGTGACCGTCGGCATGCTTGCTTTCACAGTCAACTACGGTTGGCTGCGAAACTGGTTCCCCAACATTCACCAGCTCTGGATCATTGTGATTAACCCCGGTTCGCTGTTTGTCCTGATCTTTGCTGCCTGGTCGCTCTTCATTCTGAAGCGCAAAGATTCGGTGCGCCTGGCGGCGGTCTCGTTATTCACCTGTTTCCTGGTCGGGTTCACCCTGCTGACTTACTTTGCGACGGTCCATCGCGGGCCCAACTGGCACTTTTACTGGTGGCCCTCGCAGTGGCCGGTGCACTGAGGAGAATGCGATGAAAGACCCATCCCGGACTTATCGCTGGCTCCTGCTGGTGGCGAGCGTCGTCACCATCGTCTACCTGGTGGGCGCAGCGGTACGCGAGAACTATCTGGCGCAGTGGCGGACCGTGCAACAGGAATATCGCAACATACTTCGTGAGAAAGCCACCGACGATCGTGGCCGAGAACTGCTCGCGAAGTTTCGCGTGGAGATGAAGCAGGCTAGCATACCGGCACTGGGCACGGTGGATCGCTGCGTCACCTGCCATAACGGCGTCGACGATCCGCGCATGACCGATGTCCCGCAGCCGCATCGTACCCATCCCGGTCATATCCTCGACAAGCATCCCGTGGATCGCTTCGGCTGCACGGTATGTCACCACGGGCAGGGCGCGGCCATGACGTTCAACGAAGCCAAGGCCGAAGACGTGTTCTGGGACTACCCGCTGCTGCCCCCTGAGATGACTGAGTCGACCTGCGTCACCTGTCACGACGCGGAGAAACTGCCGCCCGATCAGATTCCGCTGCTGACTGCGGGCATGAAGCTCTATCGGGAGAAAAGCTGCGGGTCCTGCCACAAGCTTGGAGGACGCGGCGGCGCGCTCGGTCCCGCGCTGGACAATGAAGGCGCGAGGACCAAGCACCAGCTCATCATGACGAACCTGAAGCCGCCGCACACCACGTGGAGCTGGCACAATGCGCACTTTCGCGATCCCGGAGGAGTGGTTCCCGACAGCCTGATGCGCAATCCAACCGTCACTCGGACGGAAGCGTTGGCTCTCACTGCGTACATGCTCTCGCAGTGGAAGCGGGATGTGCCAGAGAGCTATCTCGCGCCCGACAAGATCGAGCAGAAATACCGGGCGCTCCATCCCGTGCCCCTCGCCGGCGAGCAGGTTTACCGGCAGTATTGCACTGCCTGCCACGGCAACGGGACCTACACCCGCTGGGACAAGAAATTTAACCGGTTCATTCCAGCGATTCGCGGCGTCTCTTTGATCTCAACCGCAACTCCAGAGTATTTCCGAAGCAACATCGAGCAAGGACGTTCCGGCACGCAGATGCCGGCTTGGGGTCTGCATGCGGGCGGATTGCTTCCCGAAGAAATCGCGGGAGTGATCGAGTATCTTCGTTCGGGTGCTGCGGGCGCGGGCGCTCTGGCGGCTCCCGCCATGAAGACGCTGGCGCTCCATGGGGACGCCAGCAGCGGTCTTTCTCTCTTCCTGAGAAACTGCGTTGGCTGCCACGGCATGAATGGCCGCGGTGGAATGGCCCCCGAGATCGGCAATCCGGTATTCCAGCAAGCTGCCAGCGACGAATTCATCATCCGCACCATCCGCAACGGCCGCATCGGAACCGCGATGCCTGCCTTCCAGCGTACCGAGGCGCCGGCGTTCAGCGATGAGGACATCGCCGACGTTCTCGCTTATTTGCGGACACTCGGAGAAACAAAAGGGCAGAAAGCGATGGCGCAGAACGCGATTACAGGAACTCCTTCGGGAGGCAAGCCATGAACGAGAAGAAGAGGGACAAGAGCGAACCGCAGAAACCCTTTTCCCGGCGCAGTTTTATCCAAACCGCAGCCATGACGGTGGCGACCCTCGCCCTCCCAGGTTGCTCGCGCAAAGAGAAGCCTGTCTTGACTACGCTGACAGGGGACTTTGATCCACTGCGCAGCTATCCCTATCGCGGTTGGGAAGACTTTTACCGCAAGATCTGGACGTGGGACAAAGTCGTTCGTTCTACCCATTCCGCGAACTGCACTGGCTCTTGCTCGTGGAAGGTGTATGTGCGTAACGGAGTGATGGTGCGGGAAGAGCAGGCCGCCGACTATCCGCGGATCAATGCCGACCTGCCCGACTACAACCCCCGCGGCTGCCAGAAGGGCGGATGCTTCACCGAATACGTATACAGTCCGCAGCGCCTGCGTTATCCGCTGATTCGCACCGGAGAACGTGGCGAAGGCAAGTGGCGCCGAGCTACCTGGGATGAAGCGCTCACCATGGTTGCCGGAAAACTGCTCGATAACATTTACAACTACGGTCCTGATACCAATTCCTTCTTTAGTGTCATCCCGGCCATGAGCCCGGTCAGCTTCTGCGCTGGCTCGCGCCTGGCTCACTACATCGGTGGTGTTTTCCTTTCTTTTTACGACTGGTACTGTGATCTGCCTCCCGGAGAACCCCTGACTTGGGGTGTTCAGACCGAGGCGTGCGAATGCGCTGACTGGTTTAACTCGAAGTACATCGTGCTCTGGGGATCGAATATCTCCCAGACCCGCATCCCCGATGCGCATTTTGCCTACGAAGCCCGCTACAACGGCGCCAAGATCGTGTGTATTTCACCGGACTACAACTCCAGTGCCATCCATGCCGATCTGTACTTCCGCATCAATCCAGGCACCGACGGCATTCTCGCACTGGGCGTGGCCAAACTGCTTATCGATCACGACCTCATCGACGCTCCCTATGTGAAAGAACAGACTGACATGCCTTTGCTCGTGCTCTCGGGCACGAACCGCTTCCTGCGCGAGTCTGATCTCAAAAAGGGCGGCAAGGAAGACATCTTCTATTTCTGGGACACGAAGCAACAGCGTACCGTTCCTACGCCGGGTTCGATGGGATCGGAGCAAAAGACCATCCAACTCAATGGTGCCGATCCTGCGCTGACGGGTACCTTTCACGTGCAACTCGCCGATGGCAAGACCGCCGAAGTCACCACGGTCTTCGAACTCCTGAAGAAAGAAATCGCCGGATACACAGTGGACAAAGTCGCCGCGCGCACCGGCCTTCCTGCCCATGAGATCGAACTCTTTGCCAAGGAATTGGGCACGCGCAAACCAGCGATGATCATCCACGGCGCCGGCACCAACCATTGGTTCCACAACGATCTGAGCAACCGTTCGCTCATCCTGTTGGTCGCTCTCACCGGAAACACCGGCAAGAATGGTGGAGGATTCAATCACTACGTAGGCCAGGAGCGCATCTGGCCGGAGCAAGGCTTCTTCAAACTCGCCTTTCCCGAGACCCGCAAGAAGCAGCGCTTCCAGAACACCACGCTCTGGAGCTATGTCCATTCCACCAACAAAGACCCACATCTCTACAACGGAAAGCCCATCGAATGGTACATCCAGGAATCGGTCAAGAACGGATGGATGCCGCTCTGGCCGAAGGACGGCAAGAAACCGCGCGCGTTCATTGTGTGGCGCGCGAACTACCTGAACCAGGCCAAAGGCAACGAGATTCTGGAATCGTCACTTTGGAAAGATCTCGACCTGATTGTCGATATCAACTACCGCATGGACACCACGGCGCTCTACTCCGATGTGGTGCTGCCCGCGGCAAGCTACTACGAGAAGGTAGACATCAACTCCACCGACTGCCACAGCTACATTCATCCCTTCGGCAAGGCCTGCGAGCCGCTGTTCGAGAGCAAGACCGATTGGGACATCTTCCGTGCGCTGGCTGAGAAAGTCGCCGAAGTTGCGACTACGAAGGGTCTGAATCCCTTTCACGATGAGGCTTTTGACTGGACCCGCGATTTCACGCAGCTGGGCCACGACTGGACGGGTAAGGGTGCGATTCAAAGTGATGAGCAGGCCGTCAACTTCATCCTCGGCAATGCGGAAGAAACCAAGGGGATGACGTACCAGGGGTTGCAGGACAAGCCGTTGCGCTTCATCGCCACCGATCCCGAGTCTTGGAACAGCGACATTGAAGAGGGCGTCGCCTACACCCCCTTCAAACATCAACTCGAAAAGAAGCGTCCCTGGCGCACGCTCACGGGTCGCCAGCAGTTCTACATCGATCATCCCTGGTACATCGAACTAGGCGAGGCGCTGCCAACTTTCAAGGAGCCGGTCGAAGAAAAATATCCGCTCTTTTGGAACACGCCACACGGCCGCTGGTCGATTCACTCCACCTGGCGCGACCACCGCGCCATGCTGCGCCTGCAACGCGGCGGGCCAATCGTCTACATGCATCCCGACGACGCCCGCAAGCGCGGACTGCAGGACAACGACTGGGTTCGCATTCACAACGAAGTGGGCCACTGCGTGTGCCGCTTGCAGATACTGCCCGGCGAAAAACCCGGCCGCGTCACCATGTATCACGGCTGGGAGAAATATCTCGGGTTTAAGGAAGGCGGATGGCAGTCGCTCACCTACATCAAGATCAAGCCGACGCAGCTCATCGGCAAATACGGACACGTCAATTTCCGCCTGAACTACTGGGGGCCCACCGGCAATAACCGCGACATCAAGGTGGACGTTGAGAAGGCAAAGGTCTGAGGAGAAGCAGCCATGTCAAGACACCAATACGCGATGGTGATGGACCTGAACAAGTGCTTGGGCTGCCAGACCTGCACGATCGCCTGCAAAAAGCTGTGGACGGACCGCGACGGCACCGGCTACATGTACTGGAACAACGTCGAGACGCGTCCTGGCCTTGGCTATCCGCGCCAGTGGGATCGTATCGGTGGCGGCTGGAAAGATGGTTCGCTCCAGCCCAGCCCCTTGCCTGCGATGGACGACTACGGGCACGCCTGGGAATACAACTACGAGCAACGTCTCTATGAAGGCAAGAAGCAGCCGGTCATGCCCTCACCCGAGCCGAAGTCTGGCTGTAATTGGGACGAAGACGTAGGCGGCATGAATGAGGACGAGAATTACTTCTTCTACCTGCCGCGCATCTGCAACCACTGCACCCATCCCGCGTGTCTGGAAGCCTGTCCGCGCAAGGCCATCTACAAGCGCGAAGAGGATGGCATCGTAGTCATCGACCAGGACCGCTGCCAGGGGTATCGCTACTGCATCAAAGCCTGCCCTTACAAGAAGATCTATTTCAACGAGGTCACTGGAAAATCCGAGAAATGCATCTTTTGTTATCCGCGCCTGGAGAAGGGGGAAATCAACGCCTGTGCTGCGCAGTGTCCCGGGCGCTTGCGCTTCGTCGGCCTGCTCGACGATCCCGAATCACCGGTGCACAAGCTGGTTTTGATTCACAAAATCGCCTTGCCGCTCTTTCCCGAGAAGGGTACGCAACCCAACGTGTTCTACGTGCCGCCATTTAATCCACCGAAGCGAGAGAACTACGGCAAGAGCATTCAGGAAGACCCGCGAGTACCGCTCGACTATTTGATCTATTTGTTCGGACCGGACGTGAAAGATGTGATCACGCGCCTGGAGGCAGAACTCAAGAAGACGCAGGAAGGCGGGCGCAGTGAGGCACTGCAACTGCTCATCGGCCGCGACGCCGAGACACGCTACCGCGTCCGGCCCCAGCTCGTCCAGATCCAGTTGTAGGAGAACGTCATGAGAACTCGTCAACTTCTGATCATTGCTTCTGTCATGTTGCTGCTCTCCCCGATGATCTGGGCGCAGGCCGGCACGAAACCAACTCCCGGACAGTCGCTGTCCGTCGCCATATCTTCAGCGAGCGCCGACAATCTGCTCAATGGCGGACCTGCCGCGTGGAACCAAATTGCGGTGAAGCGCGTGGCTCTGAACCGCACACCTCCGCTCTATGACACCGACGAGCCCGCGACCCTGGAGATTCCGAGCGTTGATGTCCGCACTGCTCGTGCTGGTGGAAAGTTGCTGGTGCAGTTGAGCTGGCGCGATCCGACGCATGACGCGGTCACACTGACCGACGTTCCCAACACGCCGCCCGAGACCCGCTTCCGCAAGGTGCAAACCGAGGCCAACGACCGCTTTTTGGATGCTGCCGCCGTCATGTTTCCTGCGACGCCAGGGCTCGATGCGATCGCCCCTTCGCTGCAGATGGGGGATGCCGAACATCCAGTAGACATTTACTACTGGAACGCCACGCGCGGCGCGATGCTGATGCAAGCCCAGGGACGCGGCACCACGAGACGCACTGGTCAAGATTTTCCGGCGAATAGTACATACCAAAACGGCCAGTGGAATGTGGTCTTCGAGTTGCCCGATCTGCCCGCCGGTACGACTGTGGCGTTCGCCGTGTGGAACGGAAGCCAAAAGGACCGCGACGGCCGGAAGTATTTCTCGGTCTGGCAAGTGCTGGAGTAGAGGCAAAATCAAAAAGCGGGAGTCACAATGCCGATAATCTCTCCAGAAGAAAACACCGTTATCTCGATCGACTGGCAGCAAAATGATCTCTACCGATTCTTCGCTCTCGTCTTTGCGCCGCCAACGCGAAAGTGCTTCGGACTTCTGTCACAACCTGCCCTGCCGAAGGCACTACGAAATCTATGGCAGCACCTGAAATGCGAGGGAGAATATCCGGGATTCGAATGGTTCGCCAGTTACGAGCAGTACGAGTCAACCTATATCGCCCTGTTTGATGTTGGCATACCCGAGCCGCCCGTGCCTCTATTCGAGTCAGCTCATGACAAGTCTCATCCGGCGCAGGAGATTGCGCTGGAGAATACCTACTTCTACGACGTTCTCGGGCTCAAATCAGATCCTGGCCGCGCAGTCCCTGATTACCTTGTTACCCAACTGGAATTTCTCGCCGCTCTCCGCTATACGTGCGAACACACATCAGAGGAGAGCTCCGCTGTTTCGCTCGCGAGAGCTGAGACTGAATTTTTAGAACGCCACTTATTGACCTGGCTTCCCGCCGCCAAGGCTAAGCTGGGCCGCACTAATGCGCCCGGCTTCCCACTGCTCATGACAATGCTTGTGCAGTTCTTAGGCAGATACACGAGAGCGGCTGAGGCACCAAGGAGCCAGAGATTCTGAACGTGGGGGCTTGCTTTGAAGAATCTCATCGTAATTACTCTTTTCGTAGTTCTTGCCCTCGGACCGTTTCCTGTCTCCTCGTGGGCGCAGAACGCAACAACTCAATCCTCTGACGGAAGCTTCCTCGGCGGCTGGTTCCAGCGGTCGTCACGCGCCGAGGCCGAGCAACCTCACTGGGCAGCTCCGATATTTACCGTGACTCCGCGACTCGTACAGCAATTTCGCTATGACATGGGTTGGCAGTTGAACAGTGGCTTCACCAACGCCAATTATGGCAGCGGCAAGGGTCTCGAACTTATTCCTTTCGACCGCGTGGAGCTTTCTGCGAGTGCTCCGCCTTACCTTACTCACACCAAACCCGGAGTCAACGATGGCATCGGCGACATGGCCTTCTTGCTCAAGTGCCGGGTGGCGGCCGGCAATCCCGAGAATGGAAACTACGTGGTGACTGCAATGCTGGCTGCCACTGTTCCAACCGGCACATTCACGAACGGTTCCACAGATGCCTCACTTACTCCCACTCTGGCATTTGGGAAAGGCTGGCGAAACTTTGATCTGCAAGGCACGGCTGGCGTCACCGTTCCGACAGGCGATCGGAACGTGCTGGGCACTCCAGTAGGTCTCAACATCACGGCGCAATACCACCTGTTGAGGTATTTCTGGCCTGAGCTCGAAGTTAATTCGACGATGTGGGCCAACGGCAAGAACGATGGGAAGAAGCAGGCATTTGTGTCGCCTGGCTTGGTGGTTGGCAAGGTGCATTTGTGGAAACGGGTAGGCTTCGCTTTTGGCGGTGGTGTGCAGATTGCTGCCACCCAGTTCCATGCCTACGAACACAATTGGGTGGCGTCGGTACGCTTCCCCTTCTGACGAGAGCGAATGAGAATGAATAGTAATTGTGTTGATACGGAACTGATGCCCTTCGATTTGGCAAGGAGCATACCTGCCGATGCGGGCGAGGCTCTAACCGCCGGGTTGAAAAACAGGCCAGAACGGTCCCTTAGTGCAAGTTGCAGTTAACCGGAGGATTTATGAAAATTCGAGCGTCATCGTGGATGGGGATGTGCGCTGTTATCTTCGTTTCTTGTTCCGGTTTGATCTACGCCGCTGATCAAGCGGCGTCAGCTTCGCAATGCATCGATTGTCACAGTAAAGTTACGCCGAACATTGTTTCTGACTGGAGACTCAGCAAGCACAGCCAGGCCGAGATCACGTGTGTGAGTTGTCACGGAGACCAGCACACCTCGGCGAGCGATGTGGCCAAGGTCAAGATCCCCACTCCTGATACGTGCGCGACCTGCCATGCTACGCAAGTCGAGCAGTACAAGAAAGGAAAGCACTCCCTGGCGTGGGCATCAATGAAGGCGATGCCGACCATTCATTGGCAGCCCATGGCGATGATCGAAGGTGAGAAGGGTTGTGGAGGCTGTCACAAGATCGGCCTGAAGACACCCGCTGAGATCGCCGACCTGAAGCAGCATGGCTCGGAGTTCGGCGCAGCCGCCTGCGATTCGTGCCACACCCGCCACACCTTCTCCGCAGACGAAGCGAGGCAGCCGCAGGCCTGCGAAAGCTGCCACATGGGATTCGATCATCCTCAGTGGGAGATGTATTCATCGTCGAAGCACGGCGTCCGCAATGAACTGAAAGACCTGAAGGTGCTACCGGCCAATGCTGCCGCGCCTACCTGCCAGACCTGTCACATGCAGGGCGGGAATCACGAAGTACGTACCGCGTGGGGCTTCCTCGCCGTTCGCCTGCCCCTGCCGGAGGACAAACAGTGGGCCGCGGATCGTGCCGCTATCTTGCAGGCGCTCGGGGTTCTCGATCCGGACGGCAAACCGACCGCGCTGGTGGATACGGTGAAGGCCGCCGACCTCGCGCGCCTGACACAGGACGACTGGCAACGCGAGCGCGACAAGATGCTCCAGACATGCAACCAATGCCACTCAGGGAATTTTGCGAAGCAGCAGCTTGAGCAAGGCGACGACATGATTCGCAATGCCGACCATCTCATGGCGGAAGCCATCCGAATCGTTGCCGGTCTTTACAAAGATGGCGTGCTTCCCAAACCCAAGACCTATGCATACGCATTTCCCAATCTGCTTACTTTTCACGATGCCCCGACCGTAATCGAGCAGAAACTGTTCGTCATGTACCTCGAACACCGAATGCGGACCTTCCAAGGCACATTTCATGCCAGCCCTGACTACGCGATGTGGTACGGCTGGAGCGAGATGCAGCGCGATTTAACAGAGATCAGAGAATTGGCCGAAACGATGAGGCGAAATCGCAACACGGCAATGCGGGAGCCAAGCAAATCGGAGCACTAAGTAAGTGGCCAACGATTGACTTTGCCGCGATTGGTACCGCTCACTTAAGAGTGAGGCTAGACGATCACAGACTTGAAGTTAGTAATCTGACCAGTTGGCGAAAGGTTATTGTCCACTCATTCAAGCCGCACTACCCGCAACGAACATCTGTATACATTTAGGATGGAAAGCAGCGCCCGAATGCCAGCAGCAACTTGGGCGATCCTTGAATGCGAATCTTCCGCCGGAGCAGCGCCCATACGAGATTGGCTTCCTTACGCAGAAAACGAAGCCAAGTCTGGCTATCGGCAGTAAGTCGCAGATCGGCATGTCCATTGTGGCCTTCGGAAACCTGCAACGTTTCGTCTCGAATCGTGACGGTTGCCTTCACTTCGTCTTGACCGGTGAACGTAAAGTGATAGACAGCGTTCAGGCCTTTTGACTGACCCTTCTGAAAAACGAAGTTCAAGCCTCGCAGAAAGGAGCGAATAGTCCCTTGGCCCGCGAGGCCATTCGACACCCGTTTGGTCTTCTTGTGCGGAAAGCGCCTCGCTACGAACTCTTCGGCGTCAGAATTGGGAACCACGTACACCGTCTCCGGCTTGTTCTGTAGTGGCCGCACGACATCGTCCAGAAATTGTTTGCGGTTCGTGAGGAAGGAAGCGATTACGTCTTCACCCGCAGGGCATACCGCCATGCAATAAGCCGCCTTGTAGTTGGCTCCGAACGACAAGCTCTGCCACATGGAGACGGTCTCAGCCCCTGAGACACTCTTGCGGTAATCGTGTGCGCTTTTGCTATCCGCGATCTTCTCCACCCAGTCGTTGAATCCGCCCATGAACTCGCGGTAATTGTGGGTGTAGCACGCGGAGAAGTTGAACTGACCGTCTGGGCTGATCGCACCAGTCGGGCAGGCGGCAACGCATAGCTTGCATTCCAGGCAGGGATTATAGACGACCGGGTATGAATATTGGGAGACTTCTGCATCCACCAGCACCGTTCCCAGCAGAATGAAATTTCCGAACTTGGGATGAATCACGTTGCGATGAATCCCCATCTGTCCCAAGCCCGCCGCGACCGCCACAGGCTTATGGGAGACCACCCACATTTTTGATCCCCAACGATCGGCCTCCATCGGGAACCCAACGGCTCCGCCGTTGATCGCGCCAATCCCGGCCTCTTCCAGTGCCGAGACGATTCGGCGGGCTACTTCGTTGGTTTCGTCGGTCGTGTGATGGAATTCGAGATTCGAGATTGAGCGGGCGGGTGTCCGGATGTTCTCCCGGTTCATACGGCAGACAACACTGATGAGCGTTCTGGTCTTGGGAAAGACGTTTTCAATTTCGGATTTCTGATCGGCAATTTCTGGCCGGTCGCATTCAACAAAACCCACATCGTCTGCGCCGGCATCCAGGCACAACTGCCGGAGCCAAGCTGCATCAAGGACCTGATCGGCTGGCGCTTCAACCCTGTTCGCCCTCTCCTGATAAAAGCGCTTCACGCTTGGGTGTTCAGACAATTGCGCCACGGACATTCTCCTTTCTCCGAAGTGGCAGCGGAGTGCAGAGTCGTCAGCTGCAACCGCCTCTATACGCTGGCCGGAACCAGCTTCTTAGACAATTTCCAGAGCTGCCTGTTGATGAAATTGGGGGCGAGGCGGCGCAGGAATGCGAGCTGTTTGGACTGCCCTGGCCGGATCTCGAGCGTTCCGACCTTCAACAACGCAAAGGATTGCTTCACCAGTTCATCGGTGCTGATCACGGTGCCGCCGCCCTCAGCAAGCTCCGTCGTCATGTCGGTCTTCACCGCAGGAGGCATGAGTTCGATGACCTCCACTCCAGTTCCTTCCAATTGGAACCGCAACGACTGGGTGTAAGAATGGATCGCGGCCTTGGTAGCTGAGTAGATTGGCGCTGCTGGCAGCGGCACAAAGGCTAGCCCGGAGGACACGTTGATTACTGTGCCCTTATTGGCCCTGAGAATATCGATGAACGCGGAAGTCGTGGTAATTACGCCGCCTACGTTGATGTTCACCTCCGCCATCAAGCCAGCGAACTCTGCAGCCGGTGCCGTAAGGTTTTTGTAGAGCATGATCCCCGCATTGTTCATCAGCACGTCGAGCTTGGGGAAATCCGATTTCACGCGCGCCGCAAGGGCGGCGATCTGTGCCGGGTCCGCGACATCGCTCTGGATCGTGTGAAGCTTTGGATACTTCGCCTTCACCTGATCGAGCACGGCCTGACGCCGACCAGTGACGATGACTTCGTTGCCTAATTCGAGGAACTTGAGGGCGAAAGCAAGGCCGATGCCGGCTGAGCCTCCGGTAATAAGGATCGTGCGACCAGTGAGTTTCATAAGAATCCTTTCGTAACTGCCTAGATAAGATTATGACGATAATCCAATCGATGCAAAAAAATCAGAAGCTTCGCAAAAGATGATCTCGCATGTCGGCCAGTACCTTCTGCCTGTCGGCAGGATCGGTAAGGATGCGCGCTACAGACACGGCACCGACCATCGAAGTAAAGATGAGCACAAAGTTCCGCTCCCTTTCTGCTGCCGTCCGTCCCGGCATGAACTCCACCCAACGCTTCGCGCGCTCTTTGATCAAGCCGGATATTCGTTTTCTGACCCCGAGTTTGGTGCGCGCCATTTCAGGCGCTAAAGCCGCGATCGGACAACCGGAATCGGGATGATCACAGTGTTCGGGCGACAGGTACAACCGAACGAGCTCTTTCCATCTGTCCTCGCGCGGGAGCTTTTGTAAGGCGGAATAGATCTTCTCTCCAGATTCCAAGAAACCTTCCGCAATTGCGTCAGCGAGAAGCTCATCCTTGCTGCGAAAGTGCTTATAGAAGCCGCCGACAGTGAGACCGGACGCCTTCATAACGCTTGCAACGCCAGGACCGCTCAAACCCTCAGCGCGCAGCTTGCGGGCGGCGTTTCGCACGATACGATCGCGGGTCCGTGTCTTGTGTTCAGGTTCGTAACGCATACCACCTTATATTGGATTATATATATAATCCACAGGCTCAAATTGTTCGTAGTCTATCTTTCGACGGGGGAGGAGCTGTTCCCGAGGCCAATATCGCCTGGTAAAAGAGATATTGCCATGACAAACTTGGCCAGGATGAGAGTCCGGGAGCCGTGCCGGTGGAAATTCCATTTCGCCCTGCGAACGTTTGGTGAAGCGGCTCGTATCGCAGGAGCTAGTCTTGAGCTTCGTGCCCGATGCCGAACAGCGCCTGTGGCGAACACTAACACGCACAAGATATCAACGGATGCGTGACAAAGTACGTCTGCAGAATCAATTGGAGGCCCTGCTGGAAGAAGCCCATATCAAGCTGTCCAGTTTGGTTTCAGATCTCTTGGGCGCCAGTGCACGTCGTATGCTAAAGGCGCTAGCGGAAGGACAAAGTGATCCCTCGCTTCTAGCCGCCTTGGCCGATCAGCGCTTGCGTGCCACGCCGGCACAGTTGCATGACGCGTTGGGTGCCTGCACGGAGTTCAACCCGGTTTACCTCAGCCATTGTTCCACCTCGAGCGGTTCAATGCCGACCGCAATCCTGTTACGCCAACACTGCAGCAATCGGTTGCGGATGATTCGTTCGTAGGCTCGCACAGTCGTGTGCGCCTTCGCGTGGATCGACTCCGTGGGGTCGACTAGCTCATGTTCAGTGTAGTGTTGCGCTAGATCGTCGAATGTGATCCCCCGCCGTGAATTGGGCTCGTTGATGTGGAGGTGCAGCCTCTCAACTTCAGCCCATGCGCGGCTTCTTTCCGGGAGGTTTCTTACCAGGCCAATCGGAACCTTGTTTTCAACCCGCTTGCCATCGGATTTTCGCGTGGTTCGAAAGTGCAAAACCCACGTTTCGCCCTGACTGCGTTTCTCCTTCTTTAACCAGCCTCGTTGATGCCTTTGCGCCATTTAGGTCTCTCCTTTCGAAAATGCTTGCCGCGACAACTATGTATGCTGAATCGTTTGCTGACAACGAATGTGCTGCCTGTCGCATACGGGTGGCGAAAATACTCGCTTGTGAAGGGTTCTCCAGTGAATTTGACTATTGTTTGAGAACTGGCTGGGAAGGTCTGAGGGCAGTATGATATGGGCTCTGCAAGTGCCTGCTATGCAGGATCGAATCTTTGGGGTGATTCGATGCGACTCTGGCCCGCACATTGGCGACTAGTTTCATATTCGGTGATTGCGGCTTCGTTATGTCTTAGCCAGCAGATTGGCGCTCAGACTACGACCTCTGGTGCTTTGACCGGCGTCATCACGGATCAGACCAATGCGATCCTGCCGGATGCCAGCGTCGAGATCAGAGACAGCGCGAAAGGCACGACACAGTCAACCAAGACGGATCGAGACGGTGCGTATCAATTCGCGTTCCTTGCACCTGGCAAATACATTCTGATCGTTTGGCATGACGGTTTTCGAGAAGAACGTCGAACCGCAGATGTTCTGCTTGGGCCGCCAGTCACGGTAAACATCGTCCTGCGAGTTGCAACAGCGACCAGCGAGGTCAGAGTCAGTGACGAAGTTCCTCTCATTAAGGCTGAGAATGGAGACGTCTCCGAGACGTTGGACCAAAAGCAGGTCAGCGAACTTCCGAATCAAGGAAATGATCTTACGAACGTCGTGCAAATCGCGCCGGGCGTGGTCATGAACACACAGAATTCTGCCGCCCCTTTTTCGATCCTGGGAATGCCTGGCACCTCCTATCTCTTAACAATTGACGGGTTGAGGGCTACTGAAAATGGTTTTCACAATCAGTTGACGGGTCCTCTGGCGCTGGTGATGGGTCTGAACCAGATCGAGGAAGCAAGCGTCGTGAGCACGGGCTATTCGGGTCAGTTCGGGGGTGCGGCAGGCGGGAATATTACCTACATCACCAAGTCGGGAAGTGCGCAATTTCATGGAAACGCGGAGTACTACTGGAATGGCACGATTCTCAACGCGAATAACTACTTCCTGAATGCTGCTGGCCTTGAGCGGCCAGTCGATGTCGCCAATCAATGGGCTGGTTCGTTAGGTGGGCCCATCAAGAAAGACAAACTCTTTTTTTTTGTTGATAGCGAGGGCCTGCGCGTCACCGTTCCTCAGATTCTCTTTCTCGTGACACCAAGTCCGGAATTTCAAGTGGCGACCCTCGCGCACATCCGGTCACTCTTTGGCGTCGGTTTGGCGTCCGACAAGTTTTATCAACAGGTTTTTGATTTGTACAACGCCACGCCCGGCGCCAACCGGGCAATGCCAGGCTCAGGTACGCCTGGTGATCCATCGGGTTGCACAGGTTTCCAGGATCCAAACGACGAGAATGGGTTCGGACATGGAAATGTTCCCTGTGCTGTCCATTTTTTCAATGTCCGCAGCCGTCCCAGTCAAGATACGCTCACTGCTGGTCGCCTGGACTGGAATATCAGCAACACGGATCGAGCTTTTCTGCGAGTGCAGTACGAAGATGGACACGCCGCTACACACATCGATCCGATAAGTCCTATCTTCGATTCCGAATCAACCGCGCCATGGTGGCAGGGCCAAATAGCGGAGACACACACATGGCCATCCGGTGCAAGTCAGTTCCTGCTGGCGGGATCCTCGCATTTTTACGCCACGAAGATGCTCAGGCCACAACAGGCTCTCTCCTTGCTTCCAGCAACCTTGATTTTCGGCTCGGGAAATTTCAATGGTTTGCGAGAAGGAGACGCTGGAAATCCGCGTGGTTCGATCTACGGCACACCCTTGCAGTTTCTGATTTCGGAAGATGTGATGAAGGTCTGGCGAAGTCACAAAGTTGGCCTTGGCGCAAGTTTCGAAACGATTCGTTGGGACATGTGGCAGTACTCATTTAACTCTCTGGGCACTCTAAACCCGCTGACACTTGACGCCTTTTACCAGGGGGGAGTGGATCCCGCCGTCCTAACGAAGACTGACCCCAACCCAGACTACACTCAGCTTTTTCAGTCTTTCCCGTCGATGCTCCGCCAGCGAATGGCTTTCCATAGCTTCGGTATCTATGGGCAAGACGAATGGCACGCGAGAAAGAATCTCTCTCTGACGTTCGCCCTGCGAGTCGAACATCAATCCAATCCCACCTGCGAGCACGACTGTTTCGTCCGCATGGATGGGCCTTTTGAGTCAGTCAGCCACGATCCGAATCAACCTTACAATCGGGCCCTGTCAGGTCACGAACATGCATTCCTGAAAATGGATGCGGTTCTGTGGTCACCGCGCTTCAGCTTCGCCTGGCAGCCGCTGGGCGTCTCACGAGGCACTGTGCTCCGGGGTGGTATCGGAGTGTTTTACGACCCCGTCCCTGGCGGCCCCGCCCTGTGGTTTTCGGACAATCCGCCGCTCGTGAATTCATACAACGTGTTCAACGACAATCTTGCTCCGGGAGAGAAGACGAATCTGCTAGCAGATGCCTCAGCGTCAAATGACGCATTTGTTTATGGATTCAACTCGGGCCAAACGCTGGCACAGATTCAAGCTGCGGTTTTGAAGGTGAGTCCGGCCGGCTTTTCTCCACTCTCTGGAGTTACATTTCCAGATGCAGTGATGCATGCAGCGCAATACCAGAAGTGGAGCCTTGAATTGCAGCAGGCTCTCGGCACGCATTCCTCGGTCAGTGCTGCCTACTACGGCTTTCACGGAATACACGGGATGATGCAGAACGCGGACGCGAACGCCTGGGGCTTCGGAACGCTGCCTGCGGGCCGCTGTCCCGATCCCAAGCCCGACTGCGCACCAGACCCACGATTCGGCGGAGTTGCAACAATCTCATCACCAGCAATCTCGAACTACAACGGCGTGGTCACTTCGTTTCAGCATCGGTTCAGCCGCTGGACGTCCGGCATGTTTCAAATCAACTATACGTTCGGTCGTGTTCTTGACGAAGTATCGAACGGCGGCCTCTTCCAATTCACACACGGCAGCACGCTGCAGACGCTTGATCCGAAGAAGCTGAAACGCAGCTACGGGCCTGCCGAGCAGGATGTACGGCATTTGCTGAACGCGAATTACGTCTGGGAACTCCCGGTCAAGGCTGTCCTAGGTGGCCACGGTCCAAATTCCCTGGTGAATGGGTGGCAGGTTTCAGGAACGGTTTTTGTACGCAGTGGATTTCCCTATACCGTTTTCGGCGGCACTCCAGACTTAGAGCAAAGAAATTTTTATGGGCTCCTTTATGCGGTGCCGGTTGCGCCTTTCGGCCATGATCTGCCCTGTGGGAAGGGTGCCGTGTTTACGCGACCGGTCGTGCATCTTTGCCAGATACCACAGGTGCAACAGGATGGAACGCCGAACCCGCAGGCGCGATTCGTTCAAGACGGGTGCGAGACTGGATTTGATACCGGCAAGCTCGGTGCATTTCCGGAATGTAACGGCCTGCCTGTGTCCTTCGTTCAGAGCAGGAACCGTTTTCGGGGTCCGGGATATTTCAATACCGACTTCACCATCATGAAGAACACGAAGATCCCCGGATGGGAGAGCGCCTCCCTGGGGGTTGGTTTCCAGTTCTTCAACGTCTTGAATCATCCCAACTTTGATCTACCCGACAACTTCATTGGGAGCGGTTACCAATTTTTCGGCGTAATCACCGGACTTAATGGTCCCCCTACAAACCTCATGGGCAACAACCTCAGCGGGGATAACACACGTAGGCTGATTCAGGTCAGAGCTCAGCTGCAATTTTGATATACCAATATGCCCAAGGATGCCGGCTTAAAAATTCTCCATCATAAACATGTTGGCATTCTGTTTTGCTTCATAGATGGCGAGACTGCGGCCATCAGGAGACGGATTCGCGATGCACATATGAGGCCCTGTACACTTCCAGATTACATCGGACTTACCACGTAGATTCAAATGCGATAACTCGCCCGCGTCTTGCTTATGGGTAGAAACGAACAGGCCATTTCCATCCGCCGCCCATACCAATTGTCGTAATGGGCCGACTCCTGAGGTGGGGATTGTGAGTATCTGCTGACCTCGCAGGGTGCGGACTTCGATCGGTCCCGCCGGGCTGCGTGCGACAGCAAGGCGAGAACCATCAGGCGAAAGGTCACATAAGAGATAGTGCTCTACGCCCAGACCTGTGTCTTCGCCAAGAGAGAACCGGGCCAGCTCAGAACCGCGTCCTTTCACTGGATCGAAAGCTGTAATAGTCGTCTCTTTCAAGTCGTCAGTTGTTTCAGCGACAACACAGACACTAGAAGGAGGTCTGGCACAGAGAACTGAAGCCCCTTCCCTTACGGTGAACATAGGCTGCGGAGTGCCACCGCTAATAGGAACCCGGACTACCGTTACGATCGTCTTCAGGAGGACCGGGTCGGCCTTGACTGGAAAGACCTGCAGGATGATCCATTTGCCATCGGGACTCACAACTGCTTTTTCTGCTTGACCTGTTCCACTCACCACAATGGATTCCGGCGTATCGCCGCTCAAAGACTGCTTGGAGATTTGATAGTGATCACTTCTCAAATGTTCCACGACCAGCGTTTTGCTATCGGCCGTCCAATCCCTGACAAGATCGATGCCACCTTCTTCGAAGGTAACGCGTCTTGAATTCGCCAACCGTGTTCCGCCCATCTCGAGATCTGCGACGTAACTTGCGCCCCGCGCATACGACTCGATAAACGCGACACGCTTGCCGTCTGCACTTGCGCTGGCACTACCGACGGCGAATCCGAACCAGTTTGTCAATCGCCGCGGCGCGTCCATTATTCTGCCCGAGCGCAGATCGACACGTTCGACCCAAAAGTTGCACTGGTAATCGCCCCGTATTCCGCCTGGGTTGCAGCCTTTGGTATAGAGCCACTTCCCGCCGGGTAACAAGGTCCCGTCTCCCCAATCTTCCCGGAATATTGTTGCGACGGGGCCGCCGTTCAGATCGCGCGTGACAAGCCTGTCCCCCAACTTATTGAGGACGACGTAGACGACTCGATGCTCTTTGGGAAGAAACTGCAGGCAGCACTCTGGCGTACTCGCGTCGTCTTCAAACAGTCTGTGCGCCTGCGTTCCATCGGGCGCCATGAGCCACATACCCATTTCGCCTTGATAACCTTGACCCCGCGGCTTCGTGAAAGCAATCCAGGAGCCATCGGGCGAGACACTGTAGGCATTGGCCTGATCGCGAATCTTGTGCGGCGGTCCCCCCTGGACAGACACCAGCCAAACGCTGCTCGTCAGAGCTGACCATTGGTCTGGGCTCTCTGTGGCGGGGTGGGAATTGACGAAGAATCTCTTGCTGTCCGGGAACCATGGGGGGCCATTAGAACCGATCTCCCAGATAACATCGGCACCGTTCAAGCCTTCCGGCTGAGGAACGTTCTGTACCTCATCACTTCCCACCAGCTTGATGTGGATTCCGTTGGGATCTGTATAAGCAAGATAATTTCCGTCTGGAGAAATTGACCCGCCACTGACCGGGTTCTCGGGAGAGTTCTCCGTCAGTTGCTGGACCTTGATGTCTGGAAATCCCGGCGCGGTAGGTACCTGTCTTGTGAACCAGAAGATTGTGCCGGTTATCAGTACCGCCGCAATCGGTGCTGCAAAAATCCATTTCCCTAAGCGACTTCTCGGCACCATCTCGCGCTTCAGGGCCTCCACGTCGGCACGCATGTCGGCGACGCTCTGGTAACGCTGCTCACGATCTTTCTCGAGTGCCTTAGTGATGATGCGTTCCAACTTGATTGGCAACCCGGGATTTACGTCTCGGATCAAAGTGTGTGTCTGTTCGAGAATTGCGGCATGAAGAGCAGATCCCGTCTCGCCCGCAAAGGCACGACGTCCAGTGGCCATCTCGTATAACACCAGTCCGAAGGAGAACACGTCCGTCCGCGCATCGAGTTTCTCGCCGCGAATCTGCTCCGGCGACATGTAGCCCGCGGTACCGATTGCCACGCCCGTGCGCGTCAAAGTGAGATTCGAAAGAAGGTCTGGATCCGACCCTGACCGCGCGGTTGCGGTCTCCGGTTCGTCTGCTTCCGAGTCTTGCAGTTTGGCCACACCAAAATCCAGAATCTTGCACTGAACACGCGTCGTTACAAAAATGTTGGAAGGCTTAATGTCCCGGTGGACGATACCCCTGGCGTGCGCGGCCTCCAATCCGTATGCGATCTGGGCGGCCAGATCGAGCAGTTCTGAGATTGCCAGAGGCTTTCCCTCAATACGACGTTCGAGGGTCTGCCCTTCCAACAACTCCATCGCGATGAATGGCTGACCCTCGTATTCATCGACATCATGAACCGTGCAGATGTTGGGATGGTTCAACGCCGAGGCAGCGTAGGCCTCGCGCTGAAAGCGTTCCAGAGCCTGCTGGTCCCGGGACAGCTCCGGCGGCAGAAACTTTAGCGCGACCAGGCGGCGCAGCTTGGTATCTTGTGCTTTGTAAACAAGACCCATGCCGCCGCCCCCGAGTTTCTCGAGTATGCGAAAACGTTGTGAAACCACCGTGCCGGAGGCTGGATCGATTCGCTCGTTCGCATTATCCTTCGCCACTAGTTTGGCTGCGACACTGAACGCGGTTGATTCGATGAAGTCCGCCGCCGAATCTTCATAGGAGAGTAACGATTCGACTTCCTTTCGCAATTCGTCGTCATCTTTGCACTGATCCTGGAGGAATACAGCACGCTCATCAGGCGCGACTCTTAGCGCCGAGTGATACAGGCGTTCAACCCGATTCCAACGTTCAGGCTCCATGGACGGCTCCTCCACGGAGCTCGCGTAACAGCCAAACCTTGGCAAGTTTCCAATCCCGCATCACCGTGTCGGGTGAAACCTGCATGACCTCAGCTGTCTCTTTAATGTCGAGGCCCCCAAAAAACCGGAGCTCGACGACTTTACTTTTCCGTTCGTCCACTTGTGCGAGGCGATTCAAAGCGTCATCGAGTGCCACGAGGTTGAAGTCAGGTTCAACGCCAACAATGAGTTTCTCGTCGAAATTAATGTGAGGTGCGGCCCCTCCGCGCTTCTGATAACTGCGTGAGCGCGCGAAATCGATTAAGATGCGGCGCATCAGTTGCGCGCAGACGGCCAGGAAGTGAGCGCGGTCCTTCCACTCGACTTGCCGAATGTTCACCAATCGAAGATAGGTTTCATGAATGAGGGCAGTGGTCTGGAGAGTGTGTCCTACCCGTTCGCCGGCCATGTAGCGACGCGCCGCCGCGTGTAGTTGGTCGTACACCAGCGGCATCAGCTTCTGCAGCGCGTCTTCCTCCCCTCGGCTCCACGCCCGAAGGAGGCTGGTGACTTCGCTCGACGATGGCGCACCCATAAATTCCTATCGTTCCTCTACTTACCTTTTGTGCGGGAGCTTATCACGGCAACCATTTGCTATCCACATGAGTTCGCGGCGTCGTGGACAAAAAAAGATTGCCAGTTTTTTTTCAGAATTCCCGCCTATACAGGCAGCGAACGTTGTTTCCCGTCCGCTTTGAACTTGGCGATGGAGGCTTTCGACGTTTACTGCGTTCGCGGGGGGGCCGGATGAATACGTATTTCTTTGGCTCATTGATTCTTTGTGGATCGCTTTTTCTGGCTGCATGCGCTGGAAGTGGTCGTACCGACAACAGCGGTGGCGGCGGTGGCGGCTTCTGCAGTACCGGGGACAACACTGCCAACGCGATCTATGTAGTGGAGAGTCTTGGCCAGCGCGTCCAAGTCTTCGACAGACATGCCACCTATCTGAGCCAGTTTGACCATTCCTTCGATGTTCCAACGGGGATCGCATTGGATTGCCAACAGAACATCTACGTCTTTGCTGGAGGCCAATGCCAGGTCGACAAGTTCGACAGCAAGGGAAACTTTCTTTTGCAATTCGGTAAGTGCCCGACTCAAGACGGCGGAATCGGGCCGGGTCTTTTCGACAACACCGGGCGAGTCGCGACCGATGCAGCCGGCAACGTGTGGGTCACGAGTCCGGATTTCTACTACATGCAGAAGTTCGATAGCTCAGGACACTTTTTGCAGATCGTATGTATGGCCAATGTTGGTGTGAACAACTGCCCTGTGGCCACACCGGTCGACGTGCAACCGCAAGGAATTGGAGTTGATGCCGCCGGGAATATCTATATTTCCAACGAAGATCCGTTTACCGGCTACAGCATCGTCAAGCTTGATTTGAACGGCAAGTATCTGTCCAAGTTTGGTTCAACGGGTTCCGCAAACGGCCAGTTCATGAGCAGAGGAACTACAGGAATTGCATTTGATGCCGTTGGCAACATTTACGTATCCGACTCGGGCAATGATCGCGTGCAGAAATTCGACCGTCAGGGCAATTACGTGAGCCAGTTCGGCAGCACGGGCACTGGCGACGGGCAATTCCAAACACCGGGTGGAATTGCCTTCGACAAAACCGGAAACATCTATGTGACCGATGATGGCGGAAATTACCGCGTCGAGAAGTTTGATGCGAACGGCAACTACCTCACCCAGTTTGGCAGCACAGGCACCGGCGATGGCCAGTTCGACGCGCCGATCGGAATTGCCGTCGTCAGATGAGGTAAGCACGATCCACTTATAGAGTGTTTGGAAGGAATGCAAGGGACAAAGAACGATATGGAGGGTAACGTGAAGCGATATCAAGCGGTAGCCATCAATGCAATCGCGCTTTTAGCTCTGGCCGCGGCCAGTCACCTCGCTGCACGGGGTCAGTCGCCAGCAACAGAAAATAAGAGGCTGCACCATCACTACAAGCTCGTTGACATGGGAACATTTGGCGGGCTGCAGAGTTATGTGCCAGAGGGTGCCGACATAGCCAACGCAAGGTTCTTAAACAGTAGAGGGCTGCTGGTCGGCTCTGCGGATACTTCCAGTTCGGATCCTTTTCCCGACTTCTGTTTTGTTGAGGATTGCCTGGTCGCCCACGCATTCATGGGGAAGAAGAGCGGCAAGAAGGACCTGGGCGTACTGCCGGGAGGTGCGAGCAGCAACACCAACTGGATTACTGACAATGGCTTGATCGTCGGAGATTCTCAGAACGGAGAGACAGATCCTCTGATTCCGGGTCTGCCGGAAACCCACGCGGCCCTTTGGCAACATGGCCGCATCACCGACCTCGGCACCCTTGATGGTGGATACGAGAGTATGTCGATGTCGGTAAACAGTCGCGCTCAGGCGGTCGGCTTCGGAACCAATGGCGTTGCCGACCCGAATTCCATAATTGGACTCGGCTACCAGACGCGGGCGTTCTTTTGGCAGAGCGGTGCGATGCAGGACTTGGGCACTCTAGGTTCTGGAACGGATGCCATGGCGGCGTTAATCAATGAACGCGGACAAGTCGTTGGCTGGTCTTACACCAATTCCGCTCCGAGCGACATCTGCGCGGAAACCTATGGCTTGCCTCTAACCACGGGCTCCTTTCTTTGGGAAAACGGCAAGGGCATGCTGGACCTCGGCGGCCTGGGAGGTACCTGCACGGTCGCGGCCGATCTCAATGATCGAGGTCAGGTCGTCGGCCAATCCTTTTTGACGGGAGATGCTACCGGACATGCTTTCCGTTGGGACCGCAAGCACGGGCTCATCGATCTGGGCACACTTGGCGGAGATTTCTCCAGTGCTCACGCGATCAACAATGCCGGCCAGGCTGTCGGGGGGGCTTACATGGCGGACAACGTTCAAAATGATGCAGTCCTTTGGAAAGGAACCACCATGCTTGACCTCGGGACGGTCGACGCCGATGCCTGCTCCTACGCGTTTGCCATCAACGACCTCGCGCAGGTTGTCGGGGTCTCCGGAGATGCGAACTGCGGATCGACGCGGGCTTTCCTGTGGGAACGCGGCGGTTCGATGGTCGACGTAAACGCGCTCGTTTCCTCCGATTCCGGCATCTACGTGACGATTGCATCCACAATCAATGATCAAGGAGAAATTGGCGCAAAGGGCGTGCTCCCGAACGGAGACGAGCATGCCGTGCTTCTCATCCCCTGTGACGAGCATCATCCTGGCGTAAAAGGCTGCGACTACAGCCTGGTTGATACAACCGCAGCAGCGCTGATACAACGACCTGCTGCCACGGCACTGCCCGACGTTGATACAGTGCCGAAGCACCACTCAGGCTCGCCACGCCTTCGGCAAGGCGTCTTTCATCAACACACCCGGACAAGCCGTCCGTAGGTCGTGCCTAACGTCCCTGTGAAAAACACTCGCACAACCGTGCGTCTTTAGAGGAGAACGGCTCAGTCGGACAGGTTCCAGGGTAATGGGCTTCGATATGAGAAAGCAGCTCCTCACATTTCGTGCCTGCATTGCGTTGAGATGGCTTCTCGTGGCGGCTGTCTGCTCATTGCTGTTCGCAGTCGCGTGCGGTGGTGCTCAAAACAATGGCGGCAGTTCCGGCGAGGGCGCCTGCTTTCCTGCCGCCAGCGTTGTCTATCCGGGAACCCAGTCCGTCACTTACAACTTCAACGTTCTGCACTCTTTTGCGGGACACCTCCTTCCCGCGACGCCGGAGGGCGGTCATCCGTATGCGGGTATGGTTATGGACGGCGCAGGAAATCTTTACGGCACGGCACTAAGCGATGGCGCCAACTACTTTGGAACCGTCTACAAGATTGATGCTCACGGCCACGAAACCACTCTCCACAATTTCACGGACGGAACGGATGGTGGGTTTCCGTGGAGCCTCCCAGTGCTGGACAACGACTGCAACCTTTACGGAACTACCCAAAACGGTGGCGCCGGAGGGTACGGAACTTTGTTCAAACTCGACACCGTAGGCCATCTCACTGTCCTGCACGCGTTCAGCGGCGCGGATGGGAACGCTCCTCGCGGAGGCCTGATTCGTGATGCTTCCGGGAATATTTACGGTACGACTGAATTTGGCGGTGTTTCCGACATGGGAGTCGTCTTTAAGTTGAATCCGGATGGCACGTATACCGTTCTGCACAGCTTCAACGGTGCGCCTGAGCAGGCAGGGTCGATACGCGTCGTCCACATGCACGGCGAATTGTTTAAGAGCCGCTGCGATAGATGCACCCGAACGCCATTTCACGACACGACCACCTACGATCCCCCGATTCAGATGCCCCGGTGCGACTGCGGAGGTCGCATTCGACCGCACATCTGCTGGTTTGGCGAAATGCCGTTCGAGTTGGATCGAATCTTCCGCGCACTTGACGAATGCACGGTCTTCATAGCCGTGGGCACGTCGGGGGTGGTCGAACCAGCCGCCAGTTTTGTCGCTCACGTCGTCGAGCGTGCCCGAACGATCTATGTTGGACCGGAAGAACCTGCGAACGCATCGGCGTTCACCGAATGTCATCTGGGGAAAGCCGGGGAGATGTTGCCTGATTTGTTTGGCTCGTTCTGAACGTGATTGGCTATTGCAACTTCGCGTATTCGGCTTTGGCTTGTTTCAGGATGGGGATGTCGGGGGCCGCTTGTTTGTCCCATACCACTCAACGAGAATCGATGATCTAGATTGTTCACGCCAATCAAATGTGCAGTTTAAAGTACGGCGTGTTTGGGCATAGAGTGTTGCACATGGAAAACGCGGAGACCATACAGATTCGGCTTCTCAAAGAAAGCGATCCTCCGAGCATGTCTGCCGCGTTCACGAACATGGGGTGGAAAAAACCTGAGGCTCAGTACCAGCGGTACTTGCAAGAACAGATGGCGGGAACTCGGACCTGCTTCGTCGCTACTATTGACGGGCAATGCGGCGGGTACGTGACGGTAAACTGGCGACCTACGTACACCGGATTTGCGGACCTGAACATTCCTGAGATTCAAGACCTCAATGTGCTCACGACGTACCGCAGAAAGGGTGTCGCCAGCCGCTTGCTGGACCGGGCAGAAGAGGAAGCAGCCCGGCGTTCGGGTGTTGTAGGCATCGCAGTTGGACTGCATCCGGGGTACAACGCCGCTCAGCGGCTCTATCCGAAGCGAGGCTACATCCCGGATGGTCGCGGCATTACGTACCGAGATTGCTTTGTGGAAGAGGGCGCAATCGTAATGCTTGATGATGACCTCGTAATGCATTTCACGAAGCAGTTACGAGCGGAGTGATGATGATGCGCGGCGTAAGTGGCGTAAATCCCAATCTCATTCAGTTGTCGATTGGGGGTTTGGGTCAGATGGCACGTCCGCAGATGATTTCTTGATCTCATCGACCGTTTCGGCGCATTCCCCTTCATCGTTGTAATCGCAGACCCGACCGGGATGGAACTGCTTGCATTTCTCACAGAACTGCGTTGCCATTGTTGCCCCCTGACCCAGACAAATCGGAATCGCACAACAGACTTGTGATCTGCATGATACTAGAGGGTGCCAAGTCCCGCGCTGTCTGTCGGGTTCTTGGAGGCGGCTCGGTTCGAGACAACTGCCGCTCGAAGCAGTGCCGCTCAACGTTGTGGAACAAGGGCGGGGTTGACGGCAGGACGCGGGCAGCAAGAATCAAGGCGGGGCGCAGCCGCAACGTGCGGGAGAAGCATTGATAGAGCGACATCTTCTCGACGGCCTATTGCAGCTTCTCGTACTCAGCTTGGGCTTCTTCTAGGATCGGGATGTCGGCGTCGGCGTGTTCGTCGCAATAGTACGGACAGGTCCGTGAACGAAATGACCTGTTTTCGTAGATGGACAATGTGGAGCTATGCGTGATGCAGTCTTTGCCACAGTGTTTCTACGATCAGACCGATCAGCGCATAGGTAGCGGCATTCGCAAGAATGACCAAATAGAAAGACATGCCGAAATGGAAATGGGAACCGATAAGCACAACTGGTTGAGTTAAAGAGCCGAGAGCGTACACGAGCGGTTCTATCGGATTGTCCTTGCTCCGCATTGCGAAATAGAGTGCCCAACAAGCGGCAACCAGAACGCCTGCACCCGCCCACATAGCAATTCGATATTTCATGTTGACGCTCCTATTCACTGTTTCGTGGTGCTCGCCTGAAGGAGACTACGAATCTTCGCCTCAAAACTATCCTTGTCCACAACGCCAGCGTGCGACTCTGCAATTTTGCCGTTGCGATCAATGAGCAGAGTGAGAGGCATGTTTATCACACCAAACTGCTCTCCCAAATCATCATCGCCAATCACTACCGGATAGTTCAGCTTGTGATTTGCAAGGAATGGCTTGACCGATTTCCACCCATCCGCATCCATGGAGACACCAATAGCGGAGAGTCCCGCGTCCCGATATTTGTCTTGGAACTCAATGTACCAAGGAATTTCAGTCTTGCAGCCGCCGCACCAAGTTGCCCAGAAATCTAGCAGGACCACTTTTCCCCTGTATGCGGACAATCTGATGGAGGCACCGTTAGCGTCAGCAAGAGAGAAATCGGGAGCGAGTTTGCCCGTGGAAGCAGGAAGGGGCTTGTGAGTACAGGCAGGCAAGAGCAGACACAAGGCTGCGAACACAAACGGGGTAAATGCGCGACATGGCATTTGAGGCCCCACAAGACCCTTTCAAACTGTAGTTGAATCGAGAGGGAGTTACAAGTTTTCTCGTCTCTTTATATCGTGCGTGCGAAGTACGTCCACCGCACCGAGGCATTCGTCGAAGTCGGTGGTTAGTGCAAGCCAGCTACAAACGAACGCATTTCACGAACCGTGTCGTTTTCGTTCGACAGAAAAATGTAGGTGCTGGCTCCGGGTAGGGTAACTATTTGAGCGTTTGGCTCCCCGGCTTTAAGGTCTTGAACCGTCCTCTTTGTGAAGGCTTCGGCAACAGCGTATTTCTGGGCCATTGCCGCCCGCTCATCTGCTGTACTTGGTTGGTACTTCCTGAACTGCTCATCCAGCGGGAATGGAACAGCAAGGATGGCAAGCACCGGGGCATGGATGTTCGCATATTTCGGTTTTTGAATACCTGCGAATATCGCGTCCCGCACCCACTTCGGAGTGGAATCCTCTCCAACGCTTCCGTCAGGGTTGACGGGATAACGCTGTCGTAGTTCCGCCTCTGGCATCATGACACCATGCGCCTTCAATTGCGATTCCCTGAAGGCTTGAAATGAAGAATGGTCGGGCTGTGGTTCCGGCGTCGTCATAGAAGCGGGGAGTCTCTTGGTATCAACCTCCGCTACCCCATAAGCAGAGGACGGCAGCGTGGGGTCATCTCCCGAATCGAGAAAAACTAAGCCCGCGACAAGCGCAGGATGTTGTGCGCCGATTGTAAGGAGGTCTAGTCCGCCGAATGAATGTCCAGCCAGCACAGGATGGTCTAATTTCAGCGCGATGATAACTTGCAGAACGTCTTCTGCTGACCGCTGCGCGGTGTACCCTGAATCTGGTCGGCTAGAAGCGCCGAACCCCCGCCTAGTAACTCCATAAACGTGGCAGAAGGCGGCGAGTTTCGGAGCGATGTCATCGTACTCATGTGCCGTTTGGTATCCAGCCAGCAGCACAAGCGCACGCCCGTTTCCTCCCCAATCGAGTATTTCCAACCTCACGCCATTATCGACTGTCACAAATGTGATGCGGTGAGGGGAAGGGTCGTGCCACGTTGCAGCGTCCATCGCAATCGTATCGTGAGCAGAAATCGTGAGAATACATAATCCCGCTACCGCAAGCACCCGTATGAAAGGACTAATGTGAAATCGGCCAGCATGTTGCGGTTCTGGGGTCATACGTTTGTTGGTCTTGGTTGCCTATGGTGCAACTATCCGCAAAGAAAAAATGGTCAATCTTGCACAGCTAAGCCGCTTGTCAATCTCGGATTGCTCGGAAGCCAGCCGGGAGAGTCGAACCAGCACGCCACTGTAACCGACATAGTGGTCGGTCATGTAGTAAACATCCGGGTCTGCTGCGAGCAGTTCGGCGCGGTTGTCGAAGCCAGTGCCGAATCACACAACCAATGATCCGGGGGATCGCGATCAGGGCTTGAGCATAGCCATGGCAATGCGATTCCATGTCTCGGTGAAGGCAAGCTGGGAAGCGAGGATATAGACGGCAACCATGGCTGTGTATCCAAGGGCAAAAGGCCGATCAAGTCTGCGGGTGAGGGCGAAACGGATTGCCAGCAGCACGGCACCAATGGCAAAGATAGGGCCGAAAAGACCGCGCCATCCGACATCGCTGAAGAGCGGATAGAGAGCGGGAATGCGGGCGGTGGAGCCGGAAAGAATGCTCAGGCTGGCGAACAACATCATGGAACGGTGGATAGCCGGGCGCTTTCGGGTGATCAGTCCTGCGGTCACAAATGCGGTGTAGAGCGCGATTTCTGTGAACATGACCAGCATGAAGCGGTGATAGGGGAATCCAAAGAAGGAGGGATCATCAGGCGTGGACTGGACGGAGCGAAAGGCGGTCAGGACACTGGAAATTGCCAGAACAGGAGCAATGGCAAGCGCGGCCCAGCCGAGCTTCATGTGGAGGCGACGGTTGCCCGCACCGATGAGGAGAGACTGGATGAGGAACAGCACGACCCAGCAGGACATGGCAGTGCCATGAACCGAGTCAAGGACGAACATTCTCGGGTCGATTGAGTCGCCAAACGCGGGTTTAGCGTGGAGATAGAAGGCATGAAATCCCCAGAACGTCAGGATAAGAAACATCACAGCCGAGATGCTGTAGAAGTAGCGGTCGAGCTTCATCGCGGTTGGAATTGTCGCATTCCAAGGCTACTCTTGCCTAGGTTAGTTTCGCCGAAAAGCACTCACACGGGCTTTCCTCGGTGGCTTCGCTTCGGGATGGGGGTAGATGAGTGCTATGGAGATTTTTTGCCGACTACCCTCCATCCGTCTCCTCAATGGAATCAACAACTGGTCAAAAAGGCTTCTGCTAGAGCGACCACAAGCGACTGAATCAACTGGGCTGGAATTTCGGATTCCGGTGGTTCGGCGGGTATACCTTTTGACCAGCAGCGGATCACTTGGGTTGGGGCAGTCCCATCCGGCGCAGACTCAGGTCACTGTCGAGAGCTAATTCTCTGGACGTGATCCTGCTCTCCATCACTGCAATTCGTAGCAGAAACTTGAGAGGCATCGCGTGAATACCAACAGCTTGTACCGGGCAGGTAGGGGTTAGTCTCAATGTTGGAACTCTGCACTCGTTTTAGGGTCTGAGCCAGACTTTCTTTACATGACTCGACAAATTCAAATCGACTTCTGCCGGACATTCCCCACGTTCGCCGAATTTCACGGTCAACACAATCATCAATAGCCTTCTCAGACGACAGGTAGTCTATGGTTTGTTGTTGCGCAGCCAGCCAAAGTTTCGCGTGGGCCTGCTTATCGGACTCCTCTTGCCGTTTGCGTGCCTCTTCCGCCTCTCTCGCCTTTTGCCGTACTTGCTTTTCTCTCTCAGGCGTGGCGGCACGCCATGCCAAAGCTTCATCAACGCTCTTGGCATCGAAAGCGGTGAACTGATCGAGGCGATTGGTCTTTCTTATCCACTCCACTGCGTCTTGAACATAGAACTTATTTGCGGCTCTATCTCTGTCCGCGAAAGGCGACAGCAGAAAGCTCCGCATCAAGTCCTGTGCTTGCAGATAGCTTATGACTTTGGACTCAATCTGAGCAAAGATCACGGTCGGTAAGCCGTTTTCACCTAAAACTTCTCTAGCGCGTGCGTCTTCAACGGTGCTCCCTTGGAATAAGACGGGACACTGCTGCCCGATTCTTGCGTAAAGCTCAAACAATTGAGAATAGCGCAGATAATGCAACTGGCGGTTGAAACTATCGGTGTCGGTTAGATAACTCTTGCATCGTGGTCGCGTTGCGTTGCGGTTCAGGTCTGCCAAGAACGACGCTCTTTCTTGATCGAATGCGCGTAGTTCCGCCTTATCTGTTTCTCTTGCCTGCACTTCTGCTGCCTCTGCCGCCCTTGCCGCTAGCTTTGCGTCCTCTTTTGCTTTGTCGTTCTGAGCGGCAGTGAGTGCTTCAGACGCATCCAATTTCGCCAGTGCAGTTGTAGCCTCTGGGTTCCCGTCCTGTGCCGCTTTGCTATACCACTGCCTTGCCAGTTGAAGGTTCTTCGGCACGCCGCGACCGTCCGAGTACATGCTCCCAAGATACAATTGAGCGGGCGCATACCCCTGCTCGGCAGCTTTGCTGTACCACTGAAGAGCCTGAGCGAAGTCTCGCGGCACCCCATTTGCATTCTCGTACATGCCACCGAGACTGAACTGGGCTGGTGCAAATCCCTTCTCAGCGGCTTTTGTGTACCACTTCACAGCTTCGCTGTAGTCCTTAAACTCACCGCGTCCTTCGTAGTACATGAAGGCGAGATGGAACTGTCCTTGTACGAACCCTTGTTCAGCGGCTTTCGTACACCATTGAGCAGCTTGTTTATCGTCCTGTGGCACACCTGTACCTTTCTTGTACATCATGCCAAGGTTGTCTTGTGCCAGCGCGTTTCCATGCTCCGCAGCTTTCCGATACCACTGAGCCGCTCGGACGTAATCCTGTTGCACTCCTTTGCCAGTGGAATAGAAATACCCAAGGGCAGCCTGAGCGTTCGCAAAGTCTTGTTCAGCGGCTTTGGTATACCACTGGTACGCGAGCGTGGAATCCTGCGGCTTGCCTTGTCCGAGATAATACATACTAGCGAGGTTGAATTGAGCATCCGCGTCTCCCTTTTCAGCACGCATTTCAAACCAGTCAGCGTATAGCTTGTTCCTATCGACTACCGTGACGAGGGCTTCCAAATGCTGCCCCTGACGCAGATAGCCGAGCTTAACAGTCGAACCAATTGTTAGTGCGGTTAAGGCGTTCTGGAGATCAGCAGCCTTCGCGAGAGCCGTTCCGTCTATAGACTCGATCATGTCTCCCTGTTTGACTCCAGCCTTGTCGGCGGGCCCCCCACCTATGACACTAGCGACTACGAGTGAACCAGCTGCATCTGTTGAGGGTTGATTCGGGACTTGAAACACAATCCCGATTGAGCCACTCGGCTGACCAGTTTGTGAGAGCTTGGGAAGACCGGAGCCGACAGACTGCGCCGAGGCATCTATTGAGGATACGGCCGCGAGCAGAAGTGATGCAGCGATTGCAACCAGTTTCATTGAAAGTGGTCTCCCACCATGAATTTCAGCACCGAACGGGAGAGCAAACCAGTTACTAACGTCATTTCACGCGTCTGCGCAGACTCCGGTATCGAACGTGTTCCATTCATTTCCGCAGGTGCAGAACCATTTGTCCTGCTTGCGGGGCGACCAGCCGCAGAGTGGGTATCGGATGCGCGGGCCGGAGGGATCAGGGTCCTGCTCAAACTCGTGATCTAAGACAGTTGACAATTCGGAAACGCTACTCCCTACCGCGATCTGGCTTCAAGTGTTAGGAGACAGATACTCTACTAGGCGGTGCGATCATTCTATTTGCCGACCGCCCCTGCCCGACAATGTACACAATGCCGACGGTCGTTGAGATGAAGCCCTCGATTCAGCCAATGATCGCGATCTTCATGCCCTTACGATTACGTTCGTCATCTGGCTGCTGTGAGCAGCGCATCGTAGCCTTGAGTGAGGCTTCGATCACGGACGGGCAAACATGGAATCAGCCGCTAAGCCGACGAAGATCGGAGAGAAAAAAGTTGAGCTGGAAACAATCCTTGCTGAGGCCAACTCGATTATGCAGATGGCGATGGAGTTTAGCCGCGAGGTGGCGAAAGCTATGCCGATGTTAACAGCAGACGGCTACTCTGCCGTCCCACAGCTAGAAGAGCTGCTCGCACGCGGAGACGGGATTACTGGCAGGGAGGTTGAGTTCCTCGCACGGATTCGGCGGGAAGAGCCGGGAAGCGATCTCGCCGCCATGGAGAAGCTCATCGCCTTGGTGGAGCAGTTCATCGCCGTCGGGGCGCGGCTCAAGGCCACGATTATTGACGCGAAGCAAAACGCCGGGTATCAAGAGACTTCTCGTCTTTGGCGGCAGTTTTCCAAAGAACACGGGGTGCTGCGGGCTAAAATTGAGAATGAAGAAAGCGTCTCGCCAGAGGCTGCAAAGCACTATAAGCAAACCTACAACCAACTAATTCCTTTGCTTCGTGTTCATGGTCACATCATTGACCAACACATCAAGAAAGAGAGTGAGGAAGAGGGAGATTACAGCACACCTCTCGGCTCCGTCGAAGTAGTTCAGAAAGCTTATAGAGAGATGAGGTTATGGGTTCATTTCGAGTCCGAGGAGCTTTAAGGGTCGGGCTGTAGCACAAAAATAGAGAGCTGTCTTCCGTCTCGGAGCATTTCCCCAGAAACGCTAGCAGGGAGAAACGACATGGATCGCATCATCAAGGATCGCAACGGCAAACCGCAGGGCATCATTCGTCAGATGGCTGGCGGTCGAGAAGAACTGCTCAGCAATTCTGGAAATACTATCGCTTACTATGACCCAAAAACCGATGCCACTTACAAACCCGGTGGCTCGAAAATTGGCAGCGGCAATCGTCTGGTTGGTATGGCAGGACTACAGGACTAGCACTGGTCTTCTCCCTTTACTGTTCGTTCCCCACACACAGCCCGCTGAAATGCCGCTGACCTCGGAGAGAAGCAGCAATAGACAAGGAGGAATGTGGGTGAACTGATACTTGCCGTCGTCGTTGGTGCGATCCTGTTTGCCGCCATCAAGCGTGGCAGCAAGAACAACAGGCTGGCGAAAAGGCTGGATGCTTGCGTGGCAGGGATGCAAGGAGCGCTCAAAGCCGGAGACTTCGGACGTTTCGCCGAGCTAGATGCCGCCGCAGAGAACATCGTCGGGGAAGCGGTCTACGACATAGACCGCTGGGGCCACGTCAGGGACGGCGATCCATTCTCTTGCGCCAAAGACAGCTTGGACCGCATCCGCAAGGACTACATGGCCATGTCCGAGCAGAAACAAATGCCACCCTACGTGTCTGTCGGCGCGGCAACCTTCTGCCCGAAGTGCGGTATGTTCATGCAACCTCTAAGCGCAGACCTACCTTGGACGGAGACACACGGCGCGACGTGCAAAGACGAGAAACGGGAGTTCGAGGAGGAACTAGAATCACTCACTCGCGAGTACAAAGGACTCGTGGAAAGGTTTGCAAGGTTGTTTTCGGATGGCAGTTCACCGTGGGATGAACTGACGCGGACATCCAATGCTCTCAATGGAACCAGTAAATCTACGCCCTTCAGGGATGTGGTCGAACTCTACACCGCCCGAATTCTTAAGGCCTTCTCGGTGGCGAACGGCAGTACTCCGAATGGACTGGGCAGGATGTTTCACATACTCACCGTCGCTGGACGCGAGGAGAAGGCGCATGCAGGGATGCCGGGGAACTTTGCCCGGATGCTGACCTTGCAGCAATGGTTGGATTTACGTCGGTCGCCGGATAGACCGTGGACCATCGCTAAGTGTGTGGACGAATCGATCCGGTGGATTGAAGAAGTGGATCACACTCCGCCGGATGTGCCGAACGTTGTGAAGGCGCTGAGCGCATTTGACGAACTCCGAAAAACTCATCTGTCTGCTGATACTGCTGATGCGTATTATGCGCTCGTGATCCGAGCATCAGAGTGCTGTTCGGCTTCTATGGCTGTCGATGCACTGAGAACCAGATATTTGACGTTGTTGCAACCCTACATTTCAGCCGATAGTTTCAAGAACGGTAGTCAATCGTCGTCAGGGAATCGGAATGATAACGAGTCCTGCATACAGTTCAACGGAAACTGCCCAAAATGCGTCAAGTATTTCCCGGTTCTTCGCCTAAAACCAGATGCAGGTGAGAAGGAAACCAAGGAAGCGTACAGAAACTTCGTGAAAATTTATCACCCAGACAGGTTTGAGGGCAAAAGCGAACGTCAGACGGCTGAAGAAGAGCTAAAGCAAATCAACGAGGCTTACAGGCACATCATCGAACATTTCGAAGCGGCCGCTTCGAAAGCGGCGAGCGCGGGAGCGAGCCAGTGATACGTGAAATCGAGTCTTCGCCAGTCGTTCTGAAAAGTGTGAAAGAGCGCCTGAACCGATGAATACGAAAAAACCATCTTCGCACAGAGACCAACCCGGCAAACTTTTCATGGCGGAAACCGATGGTATGCGTCGTTGCATGGTATGTGAAGAATTATTTACTCAGCAGGAGGCTTCAAAGCACTCGACAGTTCCGTGCCAGCCTAAGGAAAAGAATGACGCCGAGACTAGGATGGCACCAACAACTCCAAAGCTCTCAGAATACCCGGACACAGAAAGATCACAGAGCATCCGGAAACTTGCGCAACATTACCTCACTCAAGGCCAGACGTGTAGGGCGGCTGCTTTGATGATGAAGCTGGCTGAGGCCGAGCCGACGCCGGAGAACCTCACGCTTCTTGCAGAGATTTATATGCAGCAGGGGTTGTTTGATGACGCGAAGGACTTATACCTAAGGGTCCTACAAGCGAGTCTGGAATCAGGCTGTTAATGTTCGTAACCGGGTGCCGATGCCCAAAGAACGCGCCGAGAGGTCCCGAAAACGGGGGGGGTTGGATAACGGTATTAGGTACATGAAATTCATTGCGAGACTTATTGTCCTACCGCTGCTTTTGTTCGTAGGGGTGGCGACATATTTCGTACCAAATGGCAACACGGTGGAAGTCTGGTGGCTAAGGGCTGGCATTCTGTTATTTTGCGCTCCCCTCTTTACTCTTCTCGTCGGCTTAGCAACTGCGCTTTTTTGCGCCATGTTTTTCCGACAGTCCTTCGATTTTGTGATGTTCGTCTTTGGCATTGTTGGATACGTGTGGGTGGGAACGAAGGTGTGGTACTACTTCAGACAGCGCGGAGTTATAGACGGGCCTGTCTACGTACCAGAACCGAAACGGACGGGCACGATTCAGCAGCTAGACGTTTCGGACAATGAGCGGGAAAAGATAAGAAGGCGCTTTGCAGGGCTGGGTGATCGTTTTGCCAACTTTGCTGGGGATGGTAGTTCATGGGTACACTTTCTTCCCGCTGAAGCCAGAATCAACGAGGCTAGAGCAATCCTAGTTTCAGACATGCTCGCAATAATTCACAGCCTCGACATCACCGGGCTGCATGATTCGGAAGGGCAGCTTTGGCGTGTCCTCGACGCACTGATCTCTAGAATACCTCCCTGCGAGAGCGCATCGTGGAACTACGACAAAAACGTGATTGGAAGAATCGTGAAGATAGGAGAAGTCTGGACGCCTCAATCCTTGATAGCAGTAGCTAAGTGTGACGTGGAAAGTCGCACGTCGAGGGCTGGAAATCTTGCTGCGCTGTTCAGAGATTTTGTCATCGGCGTCTCCGATCAGCTATTGGAGTTCAAAAAGACCGAGCTAATCTCCGAACTTCGACGGGGTGAATGGGATTCCGGTGAGACCGACTCTGTGGCTCGCAACGAGAACAGGAAAGAAGAATTCATCAGGTTCATGGCCTACTTTCAAGAGAATCATGAGGGAAGACTAGCCGCGTATGTCACCGCTTTTGACCGGTACATGAGACTTCAGACAAACGACGCGCCCACGGCTTCTCTCGCCAAAGGAGCTGTTGAAGAAGATTGTCGGCTGCTCGGGATTGACGAATACTACACCCGTGACGAACTCAATGCGGCCCGACGAGCAAAAGCCGCCCAGTGGCATCCCGACAAACTCGAAAATATGGCTCCCGAACTCAAGGAATACGCGAGCCAGCAGCTTACACGCTTCAATCTGGCTTATGAGAGGCTGGAGAAGCTGGTGAAATGGGATTCTGAGCCGAAGACGCTCGCAGCTGAGTGTGAAGCCGCCGCAGTCAATATGGAAAACCTCAATCGCGAATGGGCCCAGTGGTTTGACTCTGTGACCTTAGGTGATTCTCAGGTACGGTCAAGAATCGACAAGATGATCGACCGATACGATGACGGCATTCGCAGAATGCGGGCGTGCCTCGCAAGAGTTCGTAAGGAAGCGCCAACGACGGATGTCAGCGTCATCGAGCAGGCTATCTCCCAGTCGGTGAATACCTGTCGCAGTCTGAAAAAAACGGCAGCGAAAGCTGCGGCAGCGGGAATACCGTAAGCCCGTTTTGTTGCTGAGAGTATTCCGCGTCGTCCGCGCACATCCTTGCAAAGTCTGAGAGCTTCTTTCTTACGGTCGCAATCAGCCTCGATTCCCGTTGCCTACGCTCTTCGTTCGGCATAAATGTCATCAGAATAGCTGATTCTGAGTCTCTGAGAGTTCCATCCGGCGCGAGCACTCCGCATCATCGTTTGCCACGTGGTTGACACGACTGCTCACTGGATAGCAGCGCATTAGGCGGGCATCATAAGGCTTCAGCAATTCAGAGATCGCCGCAACATTCTCCACTCCCCGGATCAAGCCAAAACATCATAGCTGCCGGGATCGAGAATCACTGGCATCCGGTCGTGGACAGCCGAGGTTACAACATTCGAGTCCTGTGATTACCTCTGGTGCCAAAAGCCTGAGCTTTCGAGCCTATCATGCCACTCTTCTTCGCCTTCGGTGGACCTCGGAGCCTTAGCCCTCTCCTCTGCTGCATTCCTCTCTCTTGCAGCCTCTAGCTCTTGCTGTTGTTTGTACCGGGCCATCTGCTCTTTCACCCAATCTTGCCTAGAAACGCCTACGGGTGGCTCACCATATGCAAGGTCTTCTATTTTGTTCCAGATTCTATCCAGTATGCTCATTAGAACCTCGATTTCGTATTCTCAAGCACCGCTACGCCTGCGCAGGCTAGCTTCGAGCGATCCTCGATCCAGACAAGAATCCAATTAGTCCACCTATTGCTGCACCCGGAATAGTCCCAGCGATAGCGCCCAAAGGGCCGAGCGCAAGACCAATGCTGCTGCCAGCCCAAGCGCCACTTGCCGCACCTGCTATACAACCTGCTGCACCTGCCCTTACCCCAGTCGATCCGTAACGGCGTCCAGATTTCCGCAGTTCATAATGCGCGGCAACGTTCGTTCCGCCAAACCAACCTAGCAGTCCCCCCAATAAGGCTCCCGGCACCGTTCCGGCTATTGCTCCTAAAGGCCCAAGGGCGAGTCCAACGTGGCTACCAACCACTGAGCCGCTAAATGCTCCACTAATGAACCCTCCGCCTCCCAGAACCAACTCCGAATCAAACGAATCTTGTAGTTGTATGGTTTCTGGTTTTGGATTTCGAGTCGTAGCACCCGAAAGCATCGATAGGGAAAACAGAGATGCTGGCACAAACGACATCCCGACATGCCCTATGCCCGTCGTGGACAGTAGTCGAACAGACAAAAACCAAACAAACACTCCACACGCGCCTGCGAGAAAGACTTCGAACATCAGCCAAACTTTCCACTTGGAGTGATTGCTTCTGTTCAGGTCGTTAATACTCTTTCTACGTCTCCTTTTATTCGGTCTTACTATGATTTCCCACCATTTGATTTCGATCTCTTGAGGCGGGCTTTCCACGAGAGCAGCGAGCAGTTCCAAATTGCCGCGCACGATTCCTAAAAGCACTGAACGCAGACCTCTTTGACCTTGTTCTGCCATTATGTTTCTTTCGGATCGAACACTCTGTCGCATGTCTTGAGGTCAAACCTGCAAATCGGCATGCTTTGCATCACACGCTCTTACCCAGTCATAGAATTCAGCGACTCGTCGCCAAGCTTGCAGTCCTCTTTTCTCATAGCTAGAACCCAAACAGCCTCAAAATGATCGCCCCCAACTTCCGCTGTCGCCCGCTTGCCGTCAAGGGAATGCCAATGCGACGTGAGATTCGTGATTTGAAAGCCGAGACTCCGATCAACCGCCATATTGAGAACCCACCGAGATTCACGCCCCAACCTCCGACAAGATTTCGAAGCTTCCAAATGGCGAGAGCCTAGCGTTGGGTAGAAACTTCTTCATGATCGCTGCACCCTCGACGTGCTTTGAGTGGATGATGACTATTCCTTTGAACGCCTGCTGCGCCATGAACCGGGCGACTTCCTTCCCGGTTCCCTTGAAGATCGAATTGTCGGCATGCATCCAGTGCAAGTCGTGATCGAGAAAGGCGACCTTGAATTCCTGCTGCCCTAATGCTCGAAATGCAGATTCAGCATTCTTAGCAAACACCGCCTTGGGCAGGCGCTGCCGAAACCACGATATGCGATCCTCGGTGTCCTCCACGACGAGAACAGGCCAGTCAATCGGAATGTGAAACTGCTCGCAAACGAACTCGTTTCGAATGTCCCGTCCCATGCTCGGATGTCTGTCCGCTCTCATTCCTGCTTGCTCCTCACGGAGCGGTTGCGCCCGCATTTCGGACACTTTTTCGGATCGTTGCTGAACGCCCCACACACGCACGCGTACTGTATTTCGGCGGTGCAATATCCGGCCCTCACTGGAGGAACACCGAGGGCGAACCCCAATGCAAATCTCTCTTCGTGGAGACCCCGTTGGATGGAGGGCTTGGGCGGGCGAGATGGTCGCTTCGCCGGGACTGGTTTCCACATCGGCGGTATGCCAACGCGTGCTGGCAGGACAGAACGCGACTCATTGGATCGGCCTTTAGGTGAGCGGGTTTCCCACCTTTCCCGCATCTTCCGTTGTTCGAACGCAAGTTCCTCTTTTGTCATCATCGCCTGCGCAAAGATTACGCCGTACGGGACAAGCCTACGAGTGACCTTGGTACTCCGACTTGTCGTCCGAAAAGTGTCTCTGTGTCTCAAACACTGCCGACACTTCTAACGGCTAGGACAACGGAGCTTGCTGAGGGTCGAGCCAATATTGGGCGGAGCCTTTACTGACACACTCGTCTCCTCCAGCAGAATAAGCTGGAAGAAGCAGCGCCTTCTGCCGCGCCAGTGACTTTGCCGGAGTTGATGGGGTTTCGTCTCGGCGAGTGGGCACCGTCTGGGGAATCCGGGCAGAGGCGAACGTCCTCCCCCCGCGCGGGGTTCTCTGATCCTCAAACGTCCAAGACGAGTGGTTACGTGGGTCATCGGCGGACGGTGACTAATGCGGGCAAGCAGCCACAGAAGTAACGTTGAGACTGCTGGAGTGGAGGATCACGATGTAGTTGTGAAAACCACGCCACGAGACGTACAAGAACAGGGTAACGCGGTTAGTGCTGAAGGCGACCAGAACCCTGCATCAAAAGCCGTTCAGAATACTGCCCTTGATTACATAAGGAGTCTGCGAAAGCAAAACCCGGAACAGTACGAACGACCTCAAGTCACGCTGATGGAGAAAAACGCTGGGGAATGCCATCCCATTCAGGTAATTAAGGAAGCTGCTCGCGAACAACTGAAGGAGATGCGGCAAGTGGGTAGAACACTGCACGAGGGATCACTGAGCGGTACGGAGCAGGTTCAGCCCCCAGCGAAGGCGCATAGTGCGGGCTTACGCACAGCCGAGGCGAGCGCATCATCAGCCTTGTCGTTGCCGCCCTGTGATTCACCATTGACGAAGGTCTTCCTTGGCCAGTACCTCAGTAAGCTCGTGCAGGAGACAATCACCTACCGTAAGACGCGTTATACCGACCTCGCTCGGGAAATGTCGATTCCGGAGATGGTGCTGCGAGATGCTATCCAAGGGAGGCTGGCGTTAACCCGTGGACAATGGGTCAAGGTCGGTCAGTTGCTGAAGCTGCCGACCACATTCGAGCTACGAGCGAGTGAGCTACACGGCAAGCCTTGCTGGGAGCTTTGCTACCCGCCAATCGGCGTGGGGCAGCCGATGCAATGGTGGTAGGGCATATTCCAACACGAGCATGAAAAAGGGAGAACCGTTACCGCATTTGTACGTCGATGGAACCGACAGCCTTAGACCTCCCTATTGCACGTATTGCGGCACTTCTGACCCCGACGAGATGGGCAAAAAGTGCAACAACCGCTTCGCCACTGGGCAGATCGGCTACGCTTCACCAGATTGGCTGAGCTATCTCGGTCCTCTGCATTCCGGTGAGTTTCCACATTATGGGGAACCCGGATATGAAAATCATCACGATCATGTATACAGGAAGAGGTATCGCTGGGATCAGCGCCAGAAGAAGTGGATTGTGGGTTAGTCGATACTCTGACGACGGTCCTGCCTGTTCGTAATCCAATCGTCAAATCAGAGTGCTAGCCTCCGGTCGATGAACTCGAAAGAGCTAGCGTCCGAGAGCCATATTCGTACTTGGCTCGCATAGCGACAATGTGTAGCAGTCCTCTGGTGATTCGCGTCCATTCAGGCTGTGTCAGACTCCAACCAAGCCATGTTCCGGCCGCGAGAAATCCAACAGGTCCAATGAGGAATGCAATGGTCGAGGACATTCCTGCATAGACTGCAAACGGTAATGTGATGCCTACGGCATGAGACAGAAACCCAAGCGCGGTGGTCGCACCTAGATAAACTCCAAAGCCGGAAGCTTGTGCAGCCCCAAGCGCGGCCAGCGTGGTAGTTGCGCCTTTGAGGCTTGCTTGGGGAAAACTGACGGATACATCCTCCAGCACGATTTCGCGAGTGAGGAAGGCATGCCTTTGCTCGGCCGTCATCGCTGCGACCGCGAGAATCATCACCTTCTCACACAAATAAGTCTCCAACAGAGAATGCTTCTCTGCCTCACTTTTTTCGATTTTCAGCTTGCTGCAGCATTCGCGAAGCAGGCTTTCATAACTGAGCGGCGAAGCGTATTCGTGCAATAGCTTGACAGGAGAGGGGACAGGCAAACGCCTTTTCATCGCTTGAGGCAGACGCTCGTAGGCAAGCAGCTTCGCCTTCGCCGCTTGATAACTAGCCTGTGCCTTAGTCTTCGAGTTGTAAGCCCAAAACAAATGTTCGACTGATTCGGAACTCAGTTCTTTTCTGTCGGCTGGCGGTGCGACCGAATCATCCGGGCGAACGCAATAGAAAAAAGCTTCCAGCTCTGCGTTCGTCCACATTGTCATAGAGTTACGGAGACCGTCGATCTCAGGGTGTTCGCTCATGTCAATATGTCCACCTGTGGGGAATATCATTCCCCGTTTGCCAGTGATGTGAAAGTGACGGAAGTTATTCAAGACGGCATCAGTTCTAAATCGCGATGAAGCGGCGATACAGATGCTCGGTAACTGCTGACCTTGCTAGGTTGGCGGGTGTCGGTCCAGAGCTCCCTCAGCCGTCAAGGAGTATGTGATTCTGGTCACGTTGACCGCACGCGCTCAACAGTGACGATGCTTGAGCCTGAGTCTTCGGGCACGACGCGCAAAACAACAGGCGTTGTAGCTTGCAATCGGTAACCCTGACGATCTTACCCCCGTCATTTGGATGTCGGATGAGTGGGCTGTAGTGTGGTCACAATGAGGAAAAAACCGCTGACCTTGAGACAGTTGTGGATCGCCAAACGCGTGTCAGAGCAGCTATCACAACCGGAATACCAGTCAACCCAACAAGCTCAATCCACGATCCCGTCCACCAAAAAGCAGCGCAGACTCGCTCGAATCATAAGGATTTACACCCCGACGCAGCGCAAGGGCCGATTGTACCCGCGCTGGCAGGGCAAGCTTCCGAGAGCGTGGATCATCTCCGGTGGCCGTATTGAATCGAAGAGGTAACACATCCCACGTCACAGTTGTTCGGGCACGCTTTTTAGAACGAGACAGATATGGCGAACTAGGGCGTGTTCACACTATCGTAAAGCCTCGATGATGAAGGCGAAGTAGATAAAGGCCAGAAACACTACGTCGAGTTTCTCGAACCGCGAGAAGATACGGCGGAAGCCTTTCAACCGTCGAAATAAGCGCTCCACCTGGTTGCGTTTTTTGTACAGTTCGCGATCGTAGTCCCATGGTTCGCGCCGGTTCGATTTGGGTGGCACCA
>Ga0335077_10000389_pt1 | contig 48017 bp, 43 predicted proteins | sample Lox_Sample_31_FD_207151 | JGI IMG/M metagenome (GOLD analysis project Ga0335077, IMG submission 207151) | Soil microbial communities from Loxahatchee National Wildlife Refuge, Florida, United States - Lox_Sample_3.1 | ecosystem: Environmental > Terrestrial > Soil > Wetlands | place: USA... | reverse complement strand
CGAATTCTGGCTTTAAATTCACGGGCACGCTCACCAATCGGGAAATAGACGCGATCAAAAGGGCCGGAAGACTGGGTGCCGACGCACACCAGCCGATAAGCCAAGTGGTCCAGTGCACTCCTGAGATTCTGGATAGCATCTCCGGTGACCAACGGAACATCAGCGGGGATAGGCGCGACTGCGCCGAGATAATACAAGCGATAAGTTTTGCCGTACGGCATGTCTTGGAACCGGACCGGATACGCACCATCATCGACGAATCCATCCCAAAACTCTTTCAGCTTGAAGAGGTGTTCATTGGCCCGTTCTAGCTTTGCGGTTAGAGCAACCCAATCCTTCGGCGGGGCTGGCATAGCGACAATACCGTAACCGGCGCTATACGTGATGTCAAGGGATAATTACCTGACTTCTTGATATTCGCCTAATATTCGCCCATACTGCGGGCGATATGGCCATCACCAAGCGGCAGCGCGAAATTTACGACTTCATCGCCCGATTTGTGGCCGAGCGAGGATACTCGCCCTCGTTCGAAGAGATCGGCGCCGGCACCGACCTGAGTTCTCTGGCAACGGTGCACAAGCACATTTCCAACTTGGAGAAAAAAGGGCTGCTCAAGCGCGACTACAACCGCAGCCGTTCCATTGATGTGCTTCCGCCGCGGGGCGCGCTGAAGCGGTCGATGGCCGTGGCCGCCAGCGTAGGCGCGGAGTTGCCGCTTATGGGGCGCATCGCCGCCGGGCGTCCGGTGGAAGCGCTGCAGAATCCGGAGACCATCTCCTTCGCTGACTTCACCCGTTCGTCAAAGGAAGTGTTCGTGCTCCAGGTACGCGGCGATTCCATGCAGGATGAAGCCATCCTCGACGGCGACTACATCCTGGTGGAGAAGACCAGCGCCGTTCGCAATGGGGAGATCGTGGTCGCGCTGGTGGACGGTACGGAGTCAACCCTCAAGCGCATCTACAAAGAAGGCGACAAAGTGCGTCTGCAGCCCTCAAACGCCGCCATGCAGCCGGTCATCGTGCCCGCCGCCGCGGTGCAGGTTCAAGGCAGGGTGATAGGGGTGTTGAGGAAGTACTGAGTATTACCACCCTCCACCGCCGCCCCCACCACCACCGCCGCCGGAAGATCCTCCGCCGCCGAAGCCTGAGCTGCTGCCCGGCGAACTTGCCGAGGACGCAATTGCGGTGCTCATGGAGTTGCCGAGCGACGAAGCCATCGCGCCCACGTTCATCCCAACCCACGACCCATTCGAGCACCATGCAGGCGAATACCGGGCACGATCAAGCACGTCGGCGAAGCGCGACGCCCATGCCTGTTCGACTCCGAGGGCCACAGCGTAGGGGAGATACTTCTCGAATACGGCAGGCGTCTGTTCGCTGGCTGCGAGCGTAGCCAGCCGGTCCTTATCCACCGCGCCCAGGAACATTTTGAAGCCCTCCACCTGGTCGAGCAGTACCCGGCCGGCGTGGGTTGGGGCTTTCAGCAGGTGATGGAAGAGCACGTTGAGGAAGACGACGATCGCCAGCAGCGCGGCCGTACTGATTCCGCTGGAACGCACCAACATGGAAATTCCGAACACTTCTCCCGCCATGAACGGCAGAGAGAAAAGCGTCAGGAATAGCGCGCCACCCTTGACCGCCGCTCCGCCTTGCCCGGAGATTGCAGCCTTCCAGGAAGCGACCACCATGAGCAGGAGCATCACAACGCCGAAGCTCCATCCCGTCAGCCAGACCGAGATGAAGGCGCCCATTGCCATCGCGCCCTTTGACGGTGCGAACAGCACAGTGGCCGCAACCAGCAGCGCGGAGAAAATCACGCCCGGCATCAGGTAGCGGCTGTTGGTGAGGAAGTAGATCTTCTCTTCGCTGGTCTTGAGCGAATTTTTCAGAGCGCTGATAGCGCTCTGGACGCGCGTGTGGTGCGCGGGGCTCAGTTCCAGACTCTTATCGGAACCGAGCAGCTTCTCGGCCAGCAGGCGCTCATCCGGAGTAAGGACGACTTTTTCGCCGTCGGCGCGGGTCAGGGTATAGACAGCATCGCTCTTGCCGATGGTGACGTACTTCTTCACCGCCATGTCGAGCATGGCGGCCGCCGCGACCTTGTTGTCGAAACCCATCTTTACCAGGTAACGCATGCTGGCCGGCGACAAGCCCGCGGGAGGCTCGTAGCGCGGCATGATGACGCCCTTTTGCGGATCGCGGCCCACCTGGAACCAAACCACCAGGTAGTAAGCGAGTAGCAGCAGCACGCCGACAATCCCGACCAGCAGGTTGCGGTTGTCGTGGAGCTCGTAGCCGAACCGCTCGGATGCGGTGGGTTCGTGGACGAAGCCTTTGGGCCATCCCACCACGATGGTCAAGCCCTCGTACGCGCCTAGCCGGCGCACGGTCGCGAAAGTTGCCTGCGGACCGGGCTCGATGGCGCTTTGCAGCGCCTGCTCCCGCGAACCCTGACGGCCGGTATAGCCGGTGAGTTCGATTTTGTCCTGGGGGACGCCCGGGGGCAGCGTCACTGTGGCTGAGGCCTCGTTGATGGGGAAAATCCAGCGGTTGCCGGTGACGTTCCAGTAAAGCTCATCGTGATCGGCGAAGAATCCGAGCTGGCGCCGGGTCTGGTAGGTGAAGGCGTATTCGTGGCGGCCGACTGGAACCAGGCTGTTCTTGTCGCCAAAATACACGCGGACGCCGTTGGTTTGCGGCTGGGTGCGCCAGCTTTCTGGCTGCCCGTCGCGCTCCACGGCCAGAACGTCGAAATCCACTACCACGTTGTTGCCCAGCCGGTCGCGGTAATTGGTGGGGAAATCGCGATAGATGCCGTGACGAATGCGGTTGCCGGCGGCGTTCACCACAATGGTTTCACGCACCACCATCGAACTATCCCCGTACACGTTGATATCGCTGTGGAACGAGAGGATGTGCTCGCCCGCTTGTTGGGCTCTCAAGCCGGCTGGCAACAGCAACAGGAGCAAAAAGGTGAGACGACGCATATGCCGCGTAATATCACACTTGCCGTTGATAGCACCGGTTCCGTTCGCCCCTGAACCAAAGAGACATCAGGCGGCCCGGGCCACCTAATGTGCCTCCGCGGCATTGGTGGCTGGCTGCGCGGCCTGCAAACGCTGAAGTTCTTCCTGCACCCTGGCCCACTCTTTGCGGTCTTTCCTGGTAGTGTACGGCGCGGCTGGATCGCTGTAGAACCGCAGCAGCTCCGCCCGCAACTCAGCGGACATTCCCGCGAAGTTCTGCCGCGATAACCGGTCCAGCAGGGCGGCATAGGCGTTGTCGGCCAGACGATACCGTCCGGGCATGGTCACGGAACCGACATCGAAATTGTCATTCACCAGGTCCAGCTTTCCGCGATCGTAATCCGAGAGAAGTTCCCGATAATGGGCGACGGTTGCATTGAAGCTGCGCTCGAACAGTTGCTCGGCCTGGGGGGTGGGCGTGCGCAGGGCCAGCGCCTTCAGCGGGCCGATCTTCGGGATCAGCCGGAACAGAAAGGCCAGGAACTTCTCCCCGGCGGTCGGGGCGCGATAATCCCTGCCCCAGTTCTTCTCGTAGCTGGCGCGCGAGATGTTGTAGAGGAACCGCTTGCGCGTCACGCCGGGAAGATCGCGCTGGATCTCATCTTTCTTAAGCGCCCACGCCACGCGAGTCGCCTTGGGAATGATGGAACTGATGACATGGCGGTACGATCCGATGGCGCGTTGCTCATCCTTCAGCAGCGAGCTCAGCTCCAGACCATAGGTTTCGCGAAACGCCCGGTCCAGAAGCGGCTGTGCGACCTCGAATCCGATGAAGTCGCGGTACGCATCCGGCGCGAAGCGCCCTTGCGCAACCTCCACTACGTCGAAGCCGAATTCCGTCCGCAGATGAGCGGCCGGGTCCTCTTCGTAGGTCACCACGTCGCCGTACTTCTTCTTGAGCTTGGGATAGAGCAGCGGGACAGACAGATTCACCGCCAGCCGGTGGCCCTCGTTGTCAGCAGCATAGTGCGACAGCGCGCCCAGGGCAAAGGCATACTCGCAGAGCGAGCCGGCATCTCGCAGCATCGCCTGGATGAAGTCTCCGCTGCGCACGTAATGAGTCAGGTCGCTGAACAGCTTGTTGCCGTAAGGATAGTAGCCCATATCCTGGATGATGGAACCGCCGTAGGCGCAGGCGTGGGCCTGGCGCAGCTCGTCGCGGCCGGCGTTCGGGAAACGCTTGAGCAAGAGCGGCCGCATGTCCGTCTTCCAGGCGGCATCGATGATGGATTCGTGGGAAAGCATCGAATAAGCCGGCATCGGGCGAGGGCATGCGCAAAGAAAAATCAGCACCCACACGAGTAAGCAGCGGCTTGATGCAAGAGGACGCATATCCGGACGAGGGCGCCGAATCTATTCCCCGGAGGGTTAGATTCCGCCCGGCACCGTGGCGGAGAACAAAAAAGCCCGGCTATTCGCCGGGCTTCAGTGAGGAGTCCTCGCGGTACTCAGCCGGAAATGTGCTTGTCCAGCGCCTTCTGGATGGTCTCCTTGGGAACGTAGCCGACGATCTGCTCCTGTACCTTGCCGCCTTTGAAGATTAGCAGAGTAGGAATGCCCCGGACGCCATAGCGCTGCGGAGTGGCGATGTTCTTGTCCACGTCCATTTTCCCAACCTTGATCTTGCCGGTGTATGCGGTGGCTACTTCTTCTACGATGGGCGCCAGCGCCTTACACGGACCGCACCACGCGGCCCAGAAATCCACCATTACCGGCTGATCCGACTTGAGCACGTCGCTATCGAAGCTCGCGTCGGTCAACTCCAGAATTCCGTTTGCTGCCATCTGTCCTCCGAGATATCAGTGCCGTTTTCTTGCCCGGAAACGCACTTTATCGTATCACCTCTGGTTGGATGCGCAAGGGTGCGAGAAGTCGCATTTACAGTAAGCACGAAGCAGCAACAAAGCGGTAAGTTCTTGCTGCCTCCTGCCGCCACGTCCTGCTTGCGGTCGCACGCGATGGGCAAAAGTTAAGTGCAAATTAAAAGCGCCCTGAACTTTCATTCAGGACGCCCACGGCAGCCCTCCCCCAGAACTGCCTAACTACGGGCCGCAGTCTAGGGCTGGGGAGTGTCACCTGTAAATATAACTAAGGTAACGTCAAGGTAACCTGCGCCGCGGATCGATCCACGTGGAGGCCGCGGGCCGCGTGCGGAAGGCGCTCCGCATCCGGTTGAAAACACGCGATCAAAGAAAGCTCTCTCGTCCCGGAATGCAGCAACTCGGCTGCCCGGCAAAAACAGGATTGGTCACATCACTTATTTATTTTGTGCAAAGTTGTTGCTGCCGCCCGCGATGGTAGTCCGCCAGGCGTGCGTTGGCGCTGGCGATGGTTGCGGCTTCGGCGGCGACGCGTTCGACATCCGCGCCACGCACGGCCAGGTACAGTTCATCGTCGCCGATCTCAGTGTAGACGCGGTTGCCCACACAACCCGTGCTGAGTGCCACACCACGATCGAGCGCGGCGGGCAGAGCCATGCAGGTCGGCCGGCCGAGCGTCGCGGACTGCGTCCCGACCCCCGCCCGCAGCGCCGCCTCGTTCAGCAGCATCATCGCCGATGGCTTGCCTGCGAACAGGACCACATCGGGCGCAACCGGCGTTTCGCCCAACGGCGCATACACCATGAACCGCGGGGTCTCGCGCAACTGGGCGATCTGGGTGAGGTCTTCGGGCTTGATGTAGCCGAGCTGCATCATGAATGCTAGCGTCTGGTCCATCTCGGAAGCGCGTTCGGCGGGCAGGGCGATGCTGTGGGTGAAACATCCGACCGCGCAGTTGTAATGATCGCCGGGCTCGGTGTAAAAGACGTTGCCGCGCCCGGCTAGCCGCCAGAAGCTGCAACCCGCCGGTTCAGTGCCGCTGAACTTGCGCACACTTGCCGGAGCATTGCGGGCAAAGGTCACGGCGACCGGCCGTCGATTGAGTCCAAGAGCTTCGGTGATCTGCTTCTCCAGCATGCGATAGTCGGCCATCTTTGTCTCCGCGGTCAGAGTAAGTGAAAACAGCCATGCTATAGCCACGGCGGAAGGTGAGCAAGCGGCAGTGCCTCCTCGCCCCTTGTCCGGCCGCTGTTTGATGGTGCCTGGGACTGAGTGCTTGGCACTCAGTACTCTGGTACAATCCCCTGCTGCAAATTCGCAAACCATTGCGAGGGATTTTATGGCACTGAAACGGTTTTTGGTATTCGCATTCGATCCCGCCGATGCCGCCGGAGGGTGGCGCGATTTTCGTGGTGACGCCGACACCAAAGAGGAAGCCGAGCACCTGGCGGAGAAGCATCACGGCCGCATTCAGATTGTCGATACTGGCTTCGAGGAGAGGGTCGGCGGAAGCCCCGTCCATCTCGTGTACACGCTATATCGGGAGTTCGAGTACCAGGAGCACTAGGAATTCAGGGTTGGTCGCTGGCGGTGGGAGGAGGGATCGAACTGGCTCCGACCGAAGCCGCCAGTCCAACCCCGTCCTTGAGAACTTGCCCCTGCCGATTCGGCTGGCTGATTACGAGTTGCCGTGCCCGCCGCCCCAACCGCGCCGCATGTGATGCATCTTCTGCAACTGGTCGGGTGTAAGGATGCTATTGAGCTGGGTCTGCGTATTTTGACGAATCTGCTGAAGCTGTGTCTGTTTCTGCGCGTTGCTCAATGAGGCATCGTTGAGTACGCCCTCACGCTGCTGCCTTGCCCCGGAGAACAGGGTCTTAAGCTGAGTCTGCTGCGCCTGGGTCAGGCCGAGTGTGGCCTGGCGGGCAGCCTTCATCTGCGCCAGCTTCTGTTGCTGTTCCGGAGTGAATACGGCCTTGGTCTGCTCGCGCGTGCTCTGGCGCAGTTGCTGAATCTGCTGCTGCTGCTGTTCCTGGCTCAATGTCGGATCATGGTGGATGATCGCGATCTGATCTCGCATCGACGTGCGCAGGTTATGCAGTTGCGTTTTCTGCTGCTGCGTAAGGCCCAGGTCAAATCTTCCGGACCGGGTTGTTGGTGTGCTCGAGGCCGGGGCCGAAGCCGTGCTTTGGCCAAAGGCCAGGCTGGCACACAGCAGAGCGCTTGCAATCACCGCGAAGAGTCTTGTGCGTTTCATTACTGATTCCTCCTGCATTCATTCACAAAAACCCGAAAGTGACCCAACTTGTTTCGCCCGCCAAGGTAAAGATTTGTCAAATGTGAAGCGGATTTCGCCCGCACCCCTGATTAATGAGACGGATTCTGAAGCCCACCGGTTTACCTTTCCCCATCGCCCAGGGGTGCCTGATGGTTGGGAGTCGCCGTCAGTTTGCGGACAACTAATTCTTCGATAATTGCAACTAACTATTTAGTTACAGCGCCGTCTATTTAGTGAGGGGGACTTCGTGCCACGCAGGAAGTCAGCCATTCTGACCGAAGCCGAACTGCGATTAATGGATGTGCTCTGGAGCAACGGGCCGTCCACAGTGCAGCACGTTCTCGATGCGCTTCCGCAGAAGCCGGCGTTGGCCTACAACTCGGTGCTGACCACGATCCGCATTCTCGAAAAGAAGGGCTACCTGAAGCACATCAAGGATGGGCGCGCGCACGTCTACACGCCCCTGGTGCCGCGGGAAGAAGCCTCGCGCTCCGAGATACGCCGGCTGGTGAGCCGGTTCTTCCACGACTCACACGAATTGCTTGTCCTCAATATTCTCGAGGACCGCGGTATCGACCGCGAAGAATTACAGCACCTGCGTGAATTGCTGGAGCGAACCGAATGACGAACTGGCCCGCAGTTGCTGAAATGCAGAGGTTCGCCCAAGTCGCCGCCGGGGGCATGCTGAATAGCGTTGCGGAGGGAATCGTACTGGCGGCCGGCGCCTGGATGCTGTTGCGCGTGGCGCGCCGCCTGAGCTCGAGCACCCGCTTTGCAGTATGGTTCGCCGCGCTGCTGGCAATAGCGGCCCTGCCCTTGTGCGCCGCTAGCGCAGGCGGCGCAGGTTCCGGGAATTCGTCCTCTTTGATCACCTTGCCGGCATCGTGGGCGGTGTGCGCCTTGGCGGCGTGGGCGGCGCTGGCCGGCTTGGGGCTGGCTCGCGTGGGCGCCGGATTCCGGCAATTGCGTCGGCTGCAACGCGCTTGCACGCCGGTCGATCTCAGCCGCCTTGATCCGGCGCTGCAGAAAACCATAGAGGAATTCCAGCGCTTCCGTCCGGTGAAACTCTGCACTTCGGAGCGGATCAAGGTACCGACGGCAATCGGATTCTCTCGACCCGCAGTGATCGTGCCGGCGTGGACTCTGTACGAATTGACCGCCGACGAGTTGCACTCGGTGGTGCTGCATGAACTAGCACACCTCCGCCGCCGCGATGACTGGACCAACCTTGCCCAGGAGGTGCTGGGCGCGTTGTTTTTCTTTCATCCCGCGATTTGGTGGATCGGAGGCCGGCTGTCGCTGGAACGGGAGATGGCGTGCGACGACCTGGTATTAGCGCAGACGGCGAATCCTCGCGCCTATGCGCGATGCCTGGTGTCGGTGGCTGAAAAAAGCTTTCTGCGGCGCGGACTGGCGCTGGCGCAGGCAGCCGTGAGCCGCATGCGGCACACCTCGTTGCGCGTGGCCCAGATTCTCGATCGCAACCGGCGCGGCGCCACCCGGGTATCGAAGGCAGCCGTGGGGTTGGCGGGGATTTTCTCCGCCGTCTTCCTCATGGCTTTGGCGCGGACTCCCCAACTGGTCGCATTTCGCACCGCTGCACCGACGGCGCGGATAGAAGCAGCCGCCAGCCTCGCTCCAGTGCCGCTTGCAGCCGTGACAGCGATGGAACGGGCGACGCCCTCCGGTCCGGGTGCCCAGGCGGTTCCAGCGCTCTGGAAGAGTGATGCGATCGCGCCGCCTCGGGCCGCAACCCCGCGCCACCATGCCGCAGCCAGGATTCTGAGGCCCGCGAGTAGGGAAGGCCTGGCGAGGGCTGAAAGATCTGTTCCCGTTATGGTGGTCGGTTTTGTCGTGAACCTTCGCCCGGAAGTGGTCGTGGTCACAGTGGAACCGAACGGATGCGCCGCGCTCGGACCTGAAGTGTGGCGCATCGACGTTTACAGGCTGACGGTGTTTCGTCCGGCGAACGACGCCGCCCGCCAGCCCATCTCCGCGAAAATTTAGACGCGGGCGCAATAGAGATATGAAAGGGGTTCGCTGAAAAACTAAATTGTTAGTTCTTCGTCGGCCTATCACAACTTGAACCGATCGACACTAAGGAGAAGTCAGTCATGAGAACCTGGATCCAAAACAATCTGAGATCAACCTTGAAGCGCATGATGGTACCCGTGCTGGCTCTGGCCGTGGCCGGGTCGCTGGCGACCTATGAAGTGATGAAGCCGGACACAGCGAAAGCGGACGTCGTAGCCTCAACGACTCAACCGCTCGACGACAACAGTGTGGGAGCTCTGCTCTCCCTCGACCATGCCATGGAAACGCTGGCAGCGCGGGTCACACCTGCCATTGTGAACGTGGCGGTTACATCCAAAGCCAAGCCGGAGGCCACCATGCAACTGCCTGATGACATGCAGCAGTTTTTTGGTCCGTTCGGCAACCAGAAGCGTCCGCAGCCGCGAATTCAGCACGGAATTGGCAGCGGTGTGATCATCTCGCCGGACGGCTATATCGTCACCAACAACCACGTGGTTGATGGCGCGGTGGACATCCGCGTCACCCTGAGCGACCGGCGCGTTCTGCCAGCCAAGTTGGTGGGCGCCGACCCGCTGACGGACCTTGCCGTCATCAAGGTCGACGGCAAGAACCTGCCCAGCGTGCCTTGGGGAGATTCGCGTGATCTCAAGCCAGGACAGACAGTGCTGGCTTTCGGCAATCCCTACGGATTCCGCTTCACCGTAACCCGCGGGATCGTAAGCGCGCTCAACCGGCCCAACCCGTTTTCCGATAATCCGCGCAAGCCGGGGCGGTTCATCCAGACTGACGCCGCCATCAACCCTGGCAACTCCGGCGGTCCGCTGGTGGACGCACGCGGAGAAGTGGTGGGCATCAACACCTTCCTGGTATCGGAGTCGGGTTCGTTTTCGGGCATGGGATTTGCCATCCCCGCTCAGATCGTCCGGCCCACGGTAGAGACACTCATCAAGTACGGCAAAGTGACCCACGGATACATAGGAATCGGCATCAGCGACGTGACGCCGGAAAACTCGAGGTTCTTCGACATGAAGAGTAACGAGGGCGCGGTCGTCACCCAGGTTGAGCCGGATTCGCCAGGCGCCAAAGCCGGCTTGAAAGTAGGCGACGTGATCATCGCCGTAAACGGCCAGAAGATCAGCGATGCCGGCCAGTTGCAAGTGGAAGTCAGCGAGCAGCGCCCGGGCACGACTCTCAAGCTGGAAGTCGCGCGCGACGGGCACAACAGCACTCTGCCGGTGACCCTGGAGGCGATGGGTAGCCGCGACGGCAACCAGGAAAACGCTGAGGCCGGACAGAACAAGCCGCGCTGGGGGCTGGGTCTTTCCGACCTGACGCCGGATGTCCGCGAGCAGATCCAGGCGCCCAGCGAGGTCAAGGGCGCGGTGATCGAGCAGGTGCAACCGGGCAGTCCAGCGGACGAGGCCGGATTGCAGCCCGGAGACGTGGTGATCAGCGTTGATCGTCATCCGACGCCGAACGCCACCGACGTGCGGCAGGCTCTCTCCAGCGTGCCCAAGAACCAGGACGCGTTGCTGCTGGTGTGGTCGAACGGCGGGAATACGTTCCGGGTACTGCATCCATCAGGAGGGGCATAAAACGCAAGAGCACAGGTGCGCTGCGCCTAGGGATCACAAAGCATATTCAAACAGGCGCAGCGCACAAGCGCCCTAGAAGGGCGCACTTGCGAAGCTCCCCGGAATTCTTTTGCAGCTTGGCGGGATGGTGCCGGGAGGGGGAATCGAACCCCCAAGGGCCGAAGCCCGGCGGATTTTGAGTCCGCTGCGTCTGCCAGTTCCGCCATCCCGGCCAGGGACAGGCAGCAACAGGTTAGCACAGGGCAGACGGCCGGGGGTTCATCTCAAGCACTTGTAGAGACGCAGCGAGCTGCGTCTCTACATCTCGACGGGAACACCGGGGCTACTGCTTATCCGAGGAGCCCATGTCACCCTGGCCACCCTGCTTGCCCATGTGTCCTTTATGCTGAGCTTCCATCTGGTCAAACTTTGTTTTCTGGTCCTCGTTTAGCGTCTCACGGATCTTCTGCGACGACGCTTGGTGTATCTGCTGAAACTTGGCGCGCCGATCCTGCTGTGACATCGACGTGTCCTGCCTCAGCGATGCCACCTGGCTCTGCTGATCCTCAAGAATGGACTTGACCTTCGCCTGCTGATCGGAGCTCAAGTTAAGCGTTTTGGTCAGGTGCTGCACGCGTTCGTCGACGCTGGGCATGCCGTGATGGCCTTCTCCGGGACCACCCTGGGCCAACGCCGGGAGGCTCAGGGCCGCGAATGCAACGGCTGCCATCAGGAATCGAATTGCATTTTTCTTCATCGTGTCTTCTTCTCCTCAAAAGACGACGCGCCCGGTAAACCCGCGGGGTGTCTTTGCCCGCAGTGCCCCCCGGGATCTCGGACGCGTCGCTAAGGGTTTTGAACGCCCGCGCCGGCCTGGAGTTGCGCGGCGACAGGTAAAGTTTTGTAAAGCCTATCTTGACCCACCGCGACCCTCCCGATAGGCTGGCTTGCGTTTTTGCGCGAGGGCACGCAAGGAGGTCCGAACCATGGGCGGCAAGCAACTCCCACCCCAACAAAACAAAAGCGGCTTCGCTGGGGAGCCCGGACTCGACATCGCCACGCGATTGGTTCATGCGGGCGAGCGGCAGGTTCCGGCGGCGGTACCGGTAGCTACTCCCATTTATGCCTCCGTCACCTACACCTACGGCTCTATGGCGGAGGTGGACAAGGTCTTTGGCGGGGAGATGCCCGGCTACGTCTACAGCCGCTATGCCAATCCGACGCTCACCGCGCTTGAAAACGCAGTGCACGCGCTCGAAGGGGGATTTGCCGCCAGCGCTTTCGGCTCCGGCATGGCCGCCCTGCATGCCGCGTTGCTTGCCTGCGATATCGCTCCCGGGGTTACTGTGCTCGCTTCGCAGGACCTCTATGGCGCCACCATCGGGCTGCTCAACAATGTTTTCACATCGTTCGGCGTCGACACCATCATGGTCGATTACTCAGACCTGAAGGCGCTCGAACAGAAGGCACGCGCCAGCAAGCCGCGGATCATGATCGCCGAGACCATCTCCAATCCTCTGCTGAAGGTCTGCGACCTGGCGTGCTGCGCCGAGATTGCCCACGCCGTTGGCGCCAGTCTGATCGTGGACAATACTTTCGCGACTCCCTATCTTTGCCGGCCGCTCGATCTCGGCGCCGACCTGGTGGTGCATAGCGCCACCAAGTACCTGGGCGGGCACGGCGATGTGATGGGCGGCATCGTGGTTGCGCGCGAGGAGGCGCAGCACAACCTGCTGCGCAGCATCATGAAGCTCGCCGGCGGCATCATGAGCCCCTATGACGCCCATGAAATCCTGCGCGGCCTGAAGACGCTGGCGCTGCGCGTCGAGCGCCAGTGCGCCAATGCCAGTGCCATCGCGGAGAAGCTTTCCACCGACCGCCGGGTCGCGCGCGTGCACTATCCCGCGCTGGCCAGCGGTGACGCCCAGCGCCGCCTCGGGCGCACGCTGCGCCAGAGCTACGCCGGCGCCATGGTGGCCATCGAACTCGCCAACAACACCAAAGAAGGCGCCTTCCGCTTCATGGACGCGCTGCGGTTGGTGGTGCGTTCCACAAGCCTGGGTGACGTTTTCAGCAGCGCGCTGCATCCTGCGACGGCTTCTCATCGCGACGTCGCCCCGGCCCGCCGTCACGCGCTCGGCATCGCAGACGGCCTGGTGCGGCTCTCGATCGGCATTGAGCACGTCGACGATATTCTCGCCGACCTGAATCAGGCGCTGGACGCGAGCGCAACCTGACACATGTCCGCGCTGAAGCGTATCTGCGTCTTCTGCGGGTCGAGCGCAGGCGCGCGGCCGGCGTACGCGGCTGCCGCCCGTGAACTCGGCCGCACGCTGGCGGAACGTGGCTTGGGCATCGTCTTCGGCGGGGGCAAAGTCGGCCTGATGGGTGTGCTCGCCGATGCGGCGCTTGCGGCCGGCGGCGAAACCATCGGCGTAATTCCGGAAGCGCTGGTAGCTCGCGAGATCGGACACCAGGGATTGACGACGGTGCATGTTGTCCGCTCCATGCACGAACGAAAAACGCTCATGGCCGACCTTGCCGACGCCTTCATCGCGCTGCCTGGCGGCTACGGAACTTTTGAAGAATTTTTTGAGGCGGTCACTTGGACGCAGCTCGGGATCCACAGCAAGCCGTGCGGCGTGCTCAACGTGGAGGGCTACTACGACGCATTGCTGGCACTGCTCCGCCGGGCCGTCGCCGATGGATTCATCCGCGAGAAAAACCTGGCGCTGGTGCTCGATGCGCCCGATGTTCCGACGTTGCTGCAGAGACTGGAGGCCTTTCGCCCTGTCACGCCTGAACCTGGCATAGCTAGAGCGGAGCGCTAAGGGCGCGGCCCGTGCCGACTCGCCCGTCCAAGGTGGAGCAGGCCTTCAGGCCTGCATTCACTCGACTCTCTTCAATTGTGGGCTTCAGCCCCTGAGGTACCCTACCGATTACGCTGACAATCTGCGCGGAGGTAAGTCCCTCAGCGGCTAAAGCCGTACATCATTGACGCCGCCATGACACAGGGCTGAAGCCCTGCTCCACCCAAAGCAACAAAACAGTATCAATAGTCCGGGCGAAGAGCCTTGCTCCGCCCAACCCACCCAAAAAAAGCGCAGGCAGCCGGTTTGCTGCCTGCGCCTTTGTGCCCCGGAGTTGATTACGGCAGGGGCAGGTTCTCCACACGTCCTGCAACCAGAATCGGATTGCCGCTGCCATCGCGCAGGAGCAAGCCGACCACGCGCAGGTTCATCGAAGGAGTGATCGCACTCAAGCCGCTCACATTGATGAACTGGGTGAACTGGGTGGTCAACACGGGCACTGGCGCATTGAGCACGTATCCCCAGAAACCATTGTTCTGCAACTGGAACGTTCCCGTGTTGAGGTTGATGGAGCCAGACACTGCCTGCCCGTCAATGCCCTGGCGATGCAAAACGACGCGCCGCGCATCGAGCGTTGGCGGGTTGGTGGTGTTGTCCACGGTGCCGCCCGCGACTACTGCCTGTCCCATCACCATCATGGAGTCGTTAAAGAGCAGTTGGCTGATAGGCAGATTCAGGTGGTAGATGTCGAAGATGGTGGTGTTGCTGACCGCCACATTTGCGGTGTTGCCGATCGAGATGCCGGAAACGACCGGAATCTGGTCTCGCACCAGCAACGTCAGGCTGGTTGCGGCTCCACTCGAGGGGGTCGTGTTTAGCACGATCCCTTCCAGGAACTCGCGGTCCGTGGTGTAACTCTCAACGTCGTCGGCCAGGATGCTGCCATCCTGCTGCGCCTGGCCAGCGATCTCCACCACCGCACCGGCCGGCAGGTTGTTGATGCTCGACGCAACGCCTTGAAAGTCAGTCTGCCCGTTGACGTCGATGGTGAATTGCCGGCCATTCACGCGCTGCAGCACGAAGGAGTTCGGCGCGCTCACCGACACCACCGTTCCACGCAGCTCATCGATCTCCCAATCGGGATCGCTGGGAACCTGCAGGGCGCGGAAGGTGATCATCGGATTGACACTGGTGATGTTGCCGCTGGTGTCGGTAACCAGCGAGTTGCGCAGGTCGAAGTGCATGGTGATCCCGCCCAGACCGTTGGCCGCGACCGTCATGTCGGGATTCAACGCGATGTTAAGGGTAATCGTGCTGCCGCCCGCGGAGAAGGGCAGCGCCTGTGTGCTCACCGAGGCCGGCGGGCCGAGGTTCAATACCGAGATCACCGGATTCTCCATGACGATTTGCGCCGCGGTGTAGGTCCCCGGAGGCACGGACTGCAATCCCAGCAGCGTGCGCAACCCGAGGAAGCGAGCAAAGTCTACCGATGTGGGCGTGCTCAGCACCGTCTGGGCGCCCGTCACCATGCCGTTGCTGAACCCGGTGCCCAACGTGATGCTGTCAATCGTGACCACGAACGACAGCACCGACGGAATGGGCGAATCCTGGCCGGTGACGACGACCATGCTGTTCTGCTGTGGCGTTGAAGAACTTAAGCTGCCGCCACAACCGCTGAGTGTGGCCAGCGCAACGAGGGCCGTGAGAAACAAACCGGAAGCCAACCGCCGCATACAACCTCCCGAGATCGGAATTTTGGGGAGCAATGAAGGGCCGGGCCGCAATCCGGACCTTCAGTCGCTTGAACAGCACTGGCGGTGAAAAGTTGCGGGGCGCTTCAAATCAGAGTGTGGATTGGACAGTGCACAAGCGGCAGGCGCGGCCTCGGCCTTTGGTAACCGCGCTCGAACATCCAGATGCGGCTTCGCAAGTTGCGCGGGGGCTTGACGCTCCGCCGGCAATAGTCAATAGTTGTAGGTTTGGCCGTCGCCGCTCGCAGCGGCTGTGCGCATAGCTGAGGAGGAAAGCCGTCATGATCCGTGAGGATATTCTCCAAAAATTCCCGGAACTTTTCGGGACCAAGAATGTGAACGGGCGGAAAGTTGACATCGAACAGACCATCGCGACGCTCACGCGCGAACTTGCTCCGGAAATCGCTGCCGTTCTGAACGCGCGCCGGGAGTTGCTCGAGTCGCCTGCGCCAGTCACAAAGAAATACGCCTGGCCGAAATGGGACGAGGCGTTTGAGGATCCGGTGAGTGGGCAGCCCTGGACATTTCGCCAGATCGTGCAGGGCATGATCGACAACTTTCTCGGTCGCGACAGCAAGTGGCGCTGGCGCCTCAACGACGAAGTCCCCATCCCCAAGGACGCTCACCCGCTGGATAATCCCGGATTGGAACTCACCGGGCCCTGGGCTCCGCTCGATATGGCCTTCAACGCGCTAAACAGTCCGGCGCCGATGAACATGCCCGACTGGGAGGACGCTTCGCCGCCGCACTTCCAGCCTGATGGAACCGGCAAGAATCAGCCGATCGGAATCTTTGCGGCGTTGCAGAATGCCAAGGAAATTCTCGAAGGCCGATGGGCCGATCGCGTCTACGAGGTGGTCAAGAAGGGGCAGAAGCGCACATACAAGATCAACAAGCCGCCATCCGGCTGGCCGACGCGATTCTGTCGTCCGCCCGGCAACCACGTGCGCTTTGATTACATAACCGTCGATGGCGAACCCGTTCCCGGTCTGATTGCCATCGCGGTTCTGTGGACCTTCAACAGCTATGACGCGCTCAAGCGCACCGGCACCGGCGTCTACTATTACATTCCCAAGATACAAACTCCTCAGGAAGCCCTCATTGTGGAGAAGCTCTTGTCGCGCCTGGAAGGCATGATCGGAGTGCCGGCCGGCACCATCAAGATCAAGGTCCTTTATGAGGAGGGAAACGCGGGCCGTTCCCTGGCGGCGATTGCCTGGGTGCTGCGCCGCCGGTTGCTGGGCACCAACGTCGGCCGCTGGGACTATACAGGAAGCATCATCGAGATGTGGAAAGACGATCCCAAGGGCGTCTTTCCCGATCCGCAGACCGTCGGCATGGCAGTCCCCACCATGATTGCTTATCAGCGCTACAACGCACTGCTGATGCTGATGTCGGGCATGAAAAACGCCGAGCTTAGCCAAGGCGCTCCCATTGGCGGAATGGCCGCGGTCATGATCTATCAGCCCAGCGACATTTATGGCCGCTCGCGCTACAACCCGCTGGCGCTGCGGGCGATGGTGGTCGACAAGCTGCGTGAGCGCCTGCTGGGCCTGGTGTTTGTGCCCGACGGGCCGTTGCCCGCGGGACCGCAGCCTGCGCTCGACGACATTCTCTCCGGCCGCGTGAAAGGCAAGCTCTACGATGCTTATCGGCAAAGCTGGGTCGCCAGCCCGGAGACGGCCTACGTCGCCGCTGGCAACGCGCCATTGCGCGCGCCGGTAAGCGATCTGCAGAAGGTCCTCAGTGCACCGGTCGAAACCACGGATGTAAAAGGCAAACTGGTGCCGACCGTCCCGAGCGGCCTCAGCGACGCGGAGCGGCAGTTGCTCCAGGCCCGCGGCCTGCTGAACGCTCAAGGCAAAATCACGCCGTGGGTGGTAACGAAGGATTCGCTGGATGCGCCGGAAAAAATCTTTACGCAGAAACTTTGGGACGACATCTACAGCGTGCCCAAAGGTGAAATCACCATCGAGCACATCCAACATTCCTTCTACATGGCGGCCAACTACGGCTTCCAGATCCTGAACGGCAACTTCGCCGCCGCCATCGACGACTACGAGCTAAAGCTGCGGTTCATGAATGACCTGGCCACCTACCGCATTAACGTGTCCTGGCTGTGGACCCTCGCCCGGCACCAGGCCACCATTACCAAGGACGGCCACTTGCAGCGCGCGGCGCTTACCGAGGATGGCGTCGTATTGGGCAAGAATGCGGAGCCGATCAAGGCCGGTACGCGCTTCACCCACGAACTCTTCAACAAGGTGTGGGACTACCACAACGAGTGGACGGCGGAATTCTTCGCCGAGCTGGACCGCCGAGGCGATCCGGGCCGGTTTGACCGCAGCAAAGCGCCCGTGATCATGGATCTGCTGAAGCGGCAACTGCTTTCGCCGCATTACATTCAGCACAGCGCGCGCGTGCTGTTCGTAGTGGGACAGGCAAACCCGCAGGAGCGCGCGCAAATCATGGATGCAATCTTCGATTTCTCGCGCGAGGAAGTCGTTAAACGCGTCCAGGCGGGTAAACTCAGCCAGGCCGCATTGGCCGCGCACGATTATGTCTATGACATCTTCCAGGAGAAACAGCGGCCGGCGTTGAGAACAGAGGAGAAGGCATCCGTAAGGTGAATCAGGAATAGCACTCGAGATGGAAGGACCTCGCGAAAGCATAGTATGAGAGAGTAGAGGTGCTTCGACTCGCGATCGCGATACGGCTGCGGTCGCTCGCTCAAGATGACAGGTGGTTAGGAGGAACCGTGAGTCCCGGCGTGATTGTACTGATCATCGTTGTGGCCGCCGTCGTTGTCATCGGGCTGATGTACAACGGCTTGGTGCAGTTGCGGGTGCGCGCCGAGTCGGCCTGGTCGGACATCGACGTGCAGCTCAAGCGGCGGCATGACCTGATTCCCAACCTGGTCGAGACCGTCAAGGGCTACGCTGCTCACGAAAAGGGCGTGTTCGAGAACGTCGCCAAAGCCCGCTCGATGGCCATGTCGGCTAGCGGTCCGGCACAGGCCGGCGCGGCCGAAGGAATGCTCACGCAGGCCCTGCGCGGCCTGTTTGCCGTCGCTGAGAACTATCCGCAACTACAGGCTTCGCAGGAGTTCACCCAACTCCAGGGCTCGCTCAACCAGATGGAAGACTCCATCCAGAACGCGCGCCGCTACTACAACGCGGTGGTGCGCGATCTGAATACGCGCATCCAGAGTTTTCCCACCAATATTCTTGCCGGGATGTTCGGCTTCCAGCAGCGCCAGTTTTTCCAGGTGGATGCGCCGGCCGACCGCGAGAACGTGGCCGTAAAGTTCTAGGCTATGCCGCGGCGCAGATTGAGATTGTGGGCCCTTGGGCTGGTGGTTGCAGCTTTGGCCATTCCTGCGGCTGCGCGCAGCTGGCGGATCGCCAACTTCGAAGCCGCGATCGACGTCCACCAGGACGGCTCAGCCTTCATCACCGAGCGCATTACCGCCACGTTCACGGGGCAGTACAACGGCATCTACCGCACCATTCCCATCGAGTATCCCGGGCCGCACGCCGCCAACTACACGCTGTTCGTGGACGTCATCGGCGTAAAGGAAGCCGACAGCGGGCGCGCGCTCAGGTACGAACTGCACCGCCAGGGTAGCTATCGTCAGATCAAGATCTACATCCCCGGCGCGGTGGATGCCGACAAGACGATCGAGATCGGCTACGAGGTGAAAAACGCCACCCGCTTCTTCGCCGACCACGACGAGTTCTACTGGAACGTGACCGGCAACGACTGGCCGGTGCCCATCGATCAGGCTTCCGCCATGGTCATGTTCCCGCCGGACGCCGCTGGACAGATTCGCGCCCAGGGCTTCACCGGCATTTACGGCTCGCGCCAGCAGGAGGTCACCTCCGAGGTCCGCGATGCCGCCGCCATTTTCGAAACCACCAGTCGTCTGCCTATGCGCGCCGGCCTGACCGTGGACGTCTTTATCCCCAAGGGCATCCTGCATGAACCCGGCGAACTGAGGCAGATCGCGTGGTTCGTGCAAAGCAACCCCGTGGTGCTGCTGCCGGTGATTGTCTTCGCCGTGATGTTCGGGCTGTGGTACACCGTGGGCCGTGATCCCGACCCCGGCATTTCAGTCGCTCCCATGTACGAGCCGCCCAAGGACATGACACCCGCCGAATGCGGCACGCTGGTGGACGATTCCGTGCGGCCGCGCGACATTACCTGCACGCTGGTGGACTTGGCCGTCAAGGGCTACATCAAGATCGAGGAAGTGGCGGAGCAGCATCTCCTGTTCAGCGGACGCGACTACATCTTCCACCTGCTGAAGCCGCGCTCAGAGTGGAAGCAACTCGCGGCCCACGAACAGGTCATGCTGCAGAACCTTTACGCCGGTAGTGGGGAGAGCACCTCGCTCTCCACCTTGAAAAATCATTTTTACACCGCGATCCCGGCCATCAAGGATGACCTTATCTCCGAACTCAAGCAGAAGGGCTTGTATACGGTCGATCCCGAATCGGCGCATGCCTACCTGATCGGTACAGTCGTGGCCATCGTCGTTGTGCTGCTGCTCTTGAACCACTTCGGACACTTCCCGCTGCTGCAGTCGGGCTTCTGGAGCGTACTCGCGGTCATCGTTTCCGCCCTCATCGTGTACTTGTTCGGCCGGCAGATGACGGCCAAGAGCTTGAAGGGCGCGCGCACCTACGTCCAAGTTCTCGGCTTCGAAGAGTTCATGAACCGTGTGGACAAGGACCGCCTCAAGCAGATGCCGCCCGATACCTTCGAGAAGTTTCTGCCCTACGCCATGGCTCTGGGCGTCGAGCACCACTGGGCGCAAGCGTTCGCGGGCATCATCCAGAATCCTCCGAGCTGGTATGCCGGGCCCCTGCCAGTCGGTTACGGGTTCAATCCTATTCTGTTCACCAATAACATGAGCTACATGTCCAGCCAGGCGCACAGCGTCTTCGTCTCCGCGCCGCGGTCCAGTTCTACCGGCTCCGGATGGACGGGCGGCGGCTTCTCCAGCGGCGGAGGCTTCTCCGGCGGGGGTTTCGGCGGCGGAGGCGGCGGGGCGTTCTAATACTGTTTCCATGCAGAGCGAGTGCGCTGGTTTTGCTGGTCCAGCGTGCGCGAAAGGTTGGAAATCAGACACACGGCCCGCGAGTATCTGCTGCCGGCCGCGGGCACCGCTGCCTTCCTGAGCATGGTGCTTGGCTACGGCTTGGCCGGTTTGTTTTCCCGGCGTTAGAGATTCCCAGCCACGGTGCCCTTGTGGGAGTATGGCTCCGGAAGGGCCACTCCGGTTGCGCTGCTGGGTGCGGGAAGCCATGCTTCCACTGTCCCAGTCTGGGTTTTCGTGGTATAAACCAGAACACTGCTCCTCATGATGACGGCGGCCAAGGCGGTAGGGTCTCGTGGCGCTGGAGGCACTGTGCACGAAGCACGCACCGGGCAACGATTTCCCTTGCAGTTGCCCATCACCATCACGGAAAACCATTCTCCACGCAAGCACAAGGCAACAACGACCGACGTCAGCGCGGCGGGTTTACACGTCAGGGCCGATCGCCCCTTAAAGGTGGGTTCCAAGATTACGTTTGAAATTGTGTTGCCGCGCCAGGTGTTGGGTACTGAGTGCGACGTGAAAATACGCTGTGCCGGGCGCGTCGTCAGGGCCGAAGCCAATCGACGGGTTCCCAGAACGAAACCAGCCGCGGTACGGGACAAACTGCGCGGCATGGCGTGTGTGATCGACCAATATCGGTTCGTCCGAAACAGCACGGAGTAGCATGCTCAAGATTATTTTGGCGGATAACCAGGCGATTTTCCGGGCGGGAGCGGCCAAGGTGCTGGCCGTGGAAGATGAAGTGCGCGTCATGGCGCAGGCGCAGTCGGCGGAACAGATGATGATGGCTCTCGAGAAGTTCCGCCCCCATGTGCTCATCTTCGCTGCCGCCCTGCAACCCGATCTCAAGGAAATGGCGGCCCAGGCCGGGCGCAGCAAGACCCGCCTGGTGGTCATCGCCGAGAACGGTGAACAGCCGGCCCGCTATCTCAGCGCCGGCATGCACGGCATGGTGTACCGCAACATCGGCGGCCAGGCACTGGTGGACTGCGTTCACAAAGTAGCCGGCGGCGATACCTGGGTGCAGGACATGCGCGCTCCCAGCGAGATCGTCAATGAGAACGATTTCGTAGGCGCCCGCGTGCGCGACCGCCTTACTCCCAAGGAGCTGCGCATCGTCGCGCTCATCGTTCAAGGGTTTAAGAACAAAGAGATCGCCAAGCAGCTCGGCACCACTGAGCAGGTGATCAAGAACTATCTGCGCAACGTGTACGACAAGATCGGCGTTTCTGACCGGCTGGAACTGGCGCTGTTCACCGTGCACCACCGCATCCTGGCCGAAGCCGCTGCCGCTACCGCTGCCGCGCACGGCACGCCGGCGCCTCCGACTCCGTCCGAGGTCCGACCGAGCTAGCCGGTTGCTGGCTCTCGCCTGCCAAGGGCTAAGCCAAACCTCTATTCCGGACGCGAGATTCTGTCGCGGGCGCCTGTGAGCAGTCTGTTTACGATAGTGACCAGTTCTTCCGGGTTTACCGGTTTTTCCAGATACAAGTCGGCCAAGGGCTCGGAATGGAAGGCCTCGGCGACATAGCCGGAAACGACCACCACAGGCATGGCGGACTGCTTCTTGGCCGCTGCCACCACGCCCCGGCCATCGCCATCGCCCAGGCGCCAATCGGTTACTACCGCGTCGAACGCGGCATGCTGGAGTTTGTCGATGGCATCGCGCACGGAGGTCGACGCCGTCGCGGTGTGGCCGGCTCGTTCCAGGATCGCGCACTTGAGCGTAACGACGTGTGGCTCGTCATCCACGCAGAGAATCCTCGCCATCTCAGGTCCTCGCCGCGCGAGAGTGAGGCTGAATGCGCGGTACAGGCGGTCGCCCTCGGCCGTCTCGGGAAATACGCCGGTAACGTTAATTCGCCCTCCTGCCCATGTCAATGAATGTGACGTAAAAAGCCAGGCCCTGTATGCGGATACAGGGCCTGCGTCGTTAAGAACAATATTTTCAGTTGTTTACGCGAGCTTCTCTCCAATGCTCTTGGCCTGCGTGAACAGCAACAGGTAGTCCGGGCCGCCGGCCTTGGAGTCTGTGCCCGACATATTGAATCCACCGAAAGGATGCGCCGCCACCATGGCGCCCGTGCACTTGCGGTTGATGTACAGGTTGCCGACGTGGAACTCGTCCATGGCGCGCTTCTTCTTCTCCGGTGAGTTGGTGTAAACGGCACCGGTCAGGCCGAATTCGGTGTCGTTGGCGATCTCGAGCGCATGGTCGAAGTTGCGCGCCTTGATCACCGCCAGCACGGGTCCGAAGATCTCTTCCTGCTCCAGCTTCGACTTCGCCGGGACATCGGCAATGACCGTGGGCTCGACGAAGTAACCGTCTTTACCTGCGGCTCGCTTGCCGCCGGTGATGATCCGTCCGTCCTTCTTCCCCTGCTCGATGTAGCCGAGGATGGACTTCATCGATCCTTCGTTGATCACCGCCGCCATGCCCGGGTTCTCGGTGGGATCGCCCAGCGTGATCTTCTCGACCCGCGTTTTCAGCAGGCCGAGGAACTTGTCGTAAATCTTTTCATCGAGGATCAGGCGCGAACACGCCGAGCACTTCTGTCCCTGGAAGCCAAAGGCCGAAGCCGCCACGCCCTCGACGGCCGATTCGATGTTGGCGTCGGCGTCGACGATGATGGCGTCCTTCCCGCCCATTTCCAGCACCGTTCGCTTGATCCATATCTGGCCCGGCTGCTGCGAGGCCGCCACCTGGTTGATCCGCAGGCCGACTTCCTTCGAGCCGGTGAATGCGATGTAGCGCGTCTTGGGATGCGAGACGAGCGCGTCGCCGAAGGTCGCGCCCGCGCCCGGGCAGAAGTTGACGACGCCCGGTGGCATGCCGGCTTCCTCGAGCAACGAGAACAAGAACGCTGCGATGGCCGGCGAATCGCTCGAAGGCTTCAGGATAACGGTGTTGCCGGCAACGATCGAGGCCGTGGTCATCCCGGCCATGATGGCGCCGGGGAAGTTCCACGGCGGCACCACCACGCCTACGCCCAGCGGGATGTAGCGCAAGTAATCGCGCTCCCCTGGCAGTTGCAGCGGAGCCTCAGCTTTATCCAGGCGCAGCACCTCGCGGGCGTAGAACTCCAGGAAATCGATGGTCTCGCAGGTATCGGCGTCGGCTTCGGCGTAGTTCTTGCTGACTTCGAAGATCATCCACGCCGAAAACTCGTGCTTGCGCTTGCGGATTAGCTCTGCCGCGCGCAGCAGCAGCCCGGCGCGCTCTTCCGCCGAGGTGCGGCTCCAGGTCTCGAACGCCTTCAACGCGGCATTCATCGCCGGCTCAACCTCCGCCGCGCCCGCCTTCGAGAACAGACCCACCAGTTCGGACGGATTCGCCGGATTGATGGAGCGCAGCTTGTCTTTGGTCTTGACGCGCTGCCCGCCGATCACCAGGTCGTACTCGCGGCCCAGCTCGCCGCGCACCTTCGCGATGGCGGCACGCATCGCCTTCTTGTTCTCTTCCTTGCTGAAATCCGTAGCCGGCTCGTTGCGGAATGGCCCGGGAGCTACGCGGGTTGCAGCGCGCGGCGCTTCCACTGTCGTCGCCATGAGGTCCTCCTATGAGAGCGGATCAATGCTCACAAACCCATCGATTTTACCATCCGGCGATTAGAAACGCGGTGCGCGGCCAAACCACAGGCAGCGCGCTCGGGCGCTCATGACTCGCGACCTAGGACTCGCGACTCGCGCCCACCGGCCTTCTCACCCGCGAAACCGCGGCCGTACGCTCCAGCTTTTCCCAGGAGAAGGGGCGGCCATCGATAGCGCGCTTCAGCGTCTTGAACAGCACCACCGAAAACAACTGCCGATAGGCGAAGCGCTGCAGCCAGACGTGGGCCAGCAGCCACACGTCCTCGCCCTGGCCGACTTCGCGCCGCTCCAGCGAGAACGCGATCACCGAAGCGATGAAGTCGATCACCAGGAACGCGGCGAAGAACACCACCAGCTTGATGAAGGTGGCGGGGTCGGCGGCGTCGGGATGGAAATAGCGGTTCGCCGCGTAGCCCAGCGCGCCGATGAGGAACATGATATCGATGAACGGCGAAACCAGCGGCAGGAGGATCTGGAAGATCGCTATATTGGGCAGAGCCACCCAGCCCAGGGCGCCTTTGCGCGCGAACGCTCGCCGGTGCTTCCACACGGCTTGCAGGATGCCGAATGACCAGCGAAAGCGTTGCCGCATCAAGCCACTGGGCCGCGTAGGAGCTTCCGTCCAGGCCAGAGCGCGATCTTCGTAGTACACGCGCCCGCCGTGCTCGAGGAGCGACATGGTGAGGTCAGCGTCTTCGGCCACGGTATCGGGATGGTATCCGCCAGCTTGGCGCACCGCCTGGGTGCGCCAGGCGCCGATCGCTCCCGGCACCACGGTGACGGCGCCGAAAACGTCGAGCGCGCGCCGCTCGAAGTTCTGGCTGGTGATGTACTCCAGCGCCTGCCAGCGCGTCCACAGATTCACGCGGTTACCGACCTTGGTATTGCCCGCGACCGCCGCGACCTCGGGATTAGCGAAGTGGTCCACCAGCTTCGAGATCGCATCCGGCGCGATGACGGTGTCGGCGTCGATGCCGATAAAAATCTCCTCTTCAAGGCCAACCAATCCGAAATTCAGCGTCTCCGCTTTGCCGGAATTCTCCTTGGTAAGCACGACCACCTGCCCGCGGTCACGCTCCCGCTGGAAGGCCTCACACACGATCTCGTAGGTGTTGTCCTTCGAGCCGTCATCCACCACGATCACGCGCAGCGCGGGATAATCCGATGCCAGCACCGCGTGCACCGTGTCCACGATGACTTTTTCCTCGTTGAAGGCGGGGATCAGCACCGCAACCGGCGGGCGGTAATCACCGGCCGCTTTCTCGCCATTCTTCCACTCTCGCAGGCGGTCGAAGATGGCCAGCGCGCCCACCGACAGCAAGCGGAATGTCATCAGCAGGTCGCCGACAAAAAAGACGATCACGATGGCGACCCGCACCAGGCCAAACAGCCAGAAGACGAAGCTATCCACGCGAGCGGTCCAACGCTCGTCGGCGGAGATGGGAGGCATGACGTCGGCGACCTGCTTGCCCATCAGCTCTGACACCGGCACGATGCTGTAACCACGTGTCCGCAGCCCGTCGATGATCATGGGCAGAGCCTTGACGGTCTGGGTGCGGTCGCCGCCGCCATCGTGCAGCAGAATGATGTTGCCACAATGGAGCCAGTCGGCCGGCGCGCAAGGCGGCAGGTGGGCCATCACATCGCTGGTGATCTGCTGCGCCGTGCGGTGGGGATTGTCCTTCCAGTCGCTGGGATCAATCTTGTCTCCCACCGTGATGTAGCCCAGATCCTGGGCGATCTCGAGCGGTCTCACTTCGTCAGCCGTGTCGGGCTCCTGGTCGATAGAATACGGCGGACGGAACAGCAACGGTTTCACTCCCAGCTTGGCGGCGAAGAGCCGTTCCGTCATGTTCAGCTCCAGTTCCATGTAGCGCTTGGAAATGTTGCTGATGTCGGGGTGGTAGAAGGTGTGATTGCCGATCTCGTGTCCCTCGCGATAGATCCGGCGCGTCAGCCCGGGATCTTTCTGCGCCTGCGCCCCGATGAGAAAAAACGTCGCCTTAACGCCCTTCGCTTTCAGCACGTCGAGGATCCTAGGAGTGAAATCAGCATCGGGACCGTCGTCGAAGGTGATAGCGACCGATTTCGGCTGGGCGCCATACTGTGCCACCTGGTAAGGAAGGGGCAACGAGTCAAAGCTCTCGTCGGTAATCAGGCCAGTGGCGTCGACGGTCAGGCTGCGTTCGCCTTTCTGCGGACGCTGGTCGATATAGATGATCTCGCCGCTGCCTTCCATGTCCACGTCGTAGCCGGGCGACACCTGTTTGAGCTTGTCAGGAGCATTGGCCTCGGCAGGAACGTCAAACACCGACCACAAAGACCGGTCTTCCGAACCCAGTCGCCAGAGGGCAAAGGTATTGATCCCGAGCTTCTGGGCGGCGCGCATCTGGTTGAGCGCAGTCACACCGTCCAGCCACCATACGTCGTGGCGCTGCTTCTTTTCGTCGCTGTAGGCGAAGTGCGGGTTCATACTGTCGCCGTCGAACTCGATCTCGGCTTCGGAATCGTGCGCCGTCAGCCAGGCGTCCTGCACTGAGATGCTACCTCCCGTCTTCCCCACCCAGTCATACCCGTAGGCGCCGATTCCGCACATCAGCTTGTCCTTGGGGACGAGCTTGAGGACGTTTTCCAGGTTCTGCACGAACCAGTCCTGGCTGGCGATAGGACCAGCCGCGCTCCCGCCCGAGTGCTGGTCATAGTCCATCAGGATCAGGCCGTCGGAGTGGACCGCCAGGTACTTGTAGTCGAAATCGTCATCGCCGGCCGGCACGTTGACGTAAAGCTTCAGCCCGCGCGTGTGCAGGTCAGCCTCGAGCTCGGTCACCAGAGCACGGAATCCCGGCTGAGACGATTCGGAAAAGCCTTCGAGATCGAGGCTCAGGCCCCGGTATTTGTCGGAAGCCAGGAAGATGAGGGCCTGCTGACGAAAGTTGGCGCGTGCCGCCGGATTCATCAGGAATCCGCTGATGTCGAGCCACTCGTTGCTGATGGGCTGGAAGTTGTTCACCAGGGGAAAGACTTCCGTTTCCGCCTTGGCCTCCTTGAGGAACGGCATCACCTTGTCGTCTACCGGCTGCGCTTTCCCGTCCTGAACGACGTCGAAGAAGGTGTTGAGCAGGCTGACGCTTTGCAGGCGTCCGTCCGCCGACATGAGGTGCAGCCACTCCGGGAAGAGCAAGTCGATCTGCGGATAGTAAGCCTTGAGCGCGGAGAAGCTGCCGGCATCCCAGGTGACGTAAAAAGCTCCGCGAATGCCTTCTTCCGAATTCAGCACCACCTGCGAGGGCGGCGTCTTGCTCCCGCGGTGGGTGGTGACACGCTTGGGAGGATGTTTGCGCTCTTTCTCCTTGATGGCGTGATAGGGACGCTTCGGATCCGCGAGCCGCAGGCTGGGAAGCGGCTGGCTATGGATGAGGGTGAGCACGAATACCACGATGGACAGCGATATCAGCGCCGCCGCTACGTCGAACGCGATGCGCAGGCGCTTCCATCGCTTGCGCTGCGGGTCATGAAATATGGCTTTGGCCATGGATAGGAAATCGCTTAATCGTAAGGCGGGGTTCGAGCCACGTCAAACGGGAGATTGTCAGGCTCTTCCGGCTTGCTTTGTTTAGATGCGAAATTGGAGCAATGGTTTTTCGTGGCCGTTGCGCCCCTCGCGACCCTGGGCGGGCGCCTTCAACCAGCTATAATGCACCGGCGAAAACCATCTGGCTCTGCTCCCCGCCGCTGCTGAGCATGAATACTGGATCGATGGCCCCCAGACTCGTTGGCATCGCCGGCCCTTTGAAGGATTCGACGTTCCCGCTCGAACAACAGCGGTTCTCCATCGGCCGCGATCCCTCCAACCAGCTCTCCATTGCCGACAACACTATCTCGCGCCGCCATTGCGTACTGGAGAAAACCGCGGACGGCTTCGTCGTGCGCGACCTTGGCAGCCGCTCCGGGACCGTAGTCAACGGCGCCTCCACCAGCAATGCGCTGCTGCAGCACGGTGACCGGATCGCTTTAGGCGACTATGCCTTCGTCTATCTGACCGAAACCGGCGAAGCCGAGCCCGCCTCCGTGGAACTCTACGACCAGGCACTGACCAACGAACCTACAGTGCGGCTCCCATCCCAAGAGGCTTCCGCCGACGATCCCAAGAAACTGCTGCAGATCCCCGCTTCGGACCGCCTGGCCCACGAGCTTGGCACTCTGCTCCAGCTAGCCACCCGCGTTGGATCAGTTCCGGATGTGGAATCGCTGCAATGGCAGTTGCTCGGTCCCATCTTCGACCTGGTGCCCGCCGATCGCGGCGCCATCCTGCTCTTCGGCGGCAGTTCGGAAGAGATTTCCTCGGCCGCTGCCTGGGACCGTCAGTCCGGGCCGGCGCGCGGGGTGAACGTCAGCCGTACCGTCGTGCGCAAGGTAGTGGAGGAACGGGCTGGGCTGCTGGTGAACAACGTCGGTACCAGCGCAGGGTTCAAGCCTTCCGCTTCCGTCTTTGATGAGGGAATACGGTCCTTGCTGTGTGTGCCTCTGGTTTTGGCCGAGCAGACCGCTGGGGTGATCTACCTTGACAGCACGCGCTTTCGCGATCGCTTTACCGAACACCATCTGAAGCTGCTGACGGCGGTTGCCGGAATCGCTGTCCTGGCCCTGGAAAATGCCCGCCGGTGGGAGTCCCTGCGCAATGAGAACCAGCGCCTGAGGACGGAGGCCGGGATTGAGCACGACATGGTGGGAGCCAGCCCGGCTGTGGCCGCAGTCCTGCAGAAGATTGCGCGCCTCGCGCCCTCCGACGCCAACATCCTGATCCATGGTGAGAGTGGAACGGGCAAGGAGCTGGCGGCGCGCGCCCTCCATCGCAACAGCCCACGCGCCGACCATCCCTTCATCGCCATCAATTGCGCTGCCATCAGCGAGACCTTGCTGGAAAGCGAGCTCTTTGGCCACGAAAAGGGCGCATTCACCGGAGCGGTCGCGACCAAGCCCGGGCAGTTCGAGCTGGCCGAGGGCGGCAGCATCTTCCTGGATGAGATCGGCGAACTGGCTCCCGCTCTGCAGGCCAAGCTGCTGCGGGCCCTGCAGGAGCGCGAGTTTTACCGCGTGGGCGGCACCAGGCCGGTCCGCGTCGATATCCGCGTGATCGCGGCCACGAATAAGGACCTGGCGGCGGAGGTCGCTGCCGGACGCTATCGCCAGGACCTCTACTACCGCTTGAACGTGGCCTCGTTCGTCATGCCTGCACTGCGTGACCGCAAGCCGGACATCCCGCTGCTGGCGCAATACTTTGTGGATCGTTTCAGTCGAAAGTGCAAGCGGGCCGTGAAGGGTGTCTCGCCCCAAGCCCTGGCTTCGATGACCAGCTATTCCTGGCCGGGCAACGTTCGCGAGCTAGAGAATGCCATCGAGCGGGCGATGGTTCTCGGCTCTGACGACTGGATTCTGCCCGAAGACCTTCCCGAAACCGTGTTGGAGTCCCCGGCCCCCGCCGGCACCACGCCGACCCGCTATCACGAAGCCGTACTGGCGGCAAAGAAGGAGCTGATTACCAAGGCGGTGGACCAGGCGAACGGTAACTACACCGAGGCCGCCAGGCTCCTGGGCCTCAACCCTAACTACCTGCACCGGCTTATGCGCAACCTGGACCTGAAGGCGCGTGCGGATAACGACTGAAGCGTTGGCAGTGTATCCGAATGGATAGTCGTGCCTATCCGAACGGATAGCCCTGGCTGCTCAATTGTGGCCCGCCAGCGCCAGCCAACAATTCGACGCCCGTCGTAACTACTCAAAAACAAATAGCTTAGATTGATTCTGTCGGCAGGGCCTGTCGCTCCTGCCCCTCGGCACGGCGATTGCTATCTCTCAGGACAAGAGTTTCGAGGATGGGTAGCCCAGAGACAGACCGGGTTGCTTGACCAGATCGAAACCGCCTTGAGAGGAGAATTACGATGAACCGCATAAAGAGAATGGCGCTGAACGTGGTGGTGATGGCTGGAATGACTCTGGGAATGAGCAGCCTGGGACTGGCCCAGCAGGAAACGATCCCGGATCAGTTCCTGGGAGCGGATGAGATCAGCGCGATGCAGGCGGCGCAGCAGCCGAAGGTCCAGAGCAAGGACAAAGGCAAAGCCCAATCGGCGAATTCGCACCGGCCGTCGAAGACCCATAAGCAGCAGGCTGCAAAGCAAAAGACCAGCGACCAGCAGACGATTATCGCCCACAAGTAACCAGCGATTCTCAAGGCGCGACGGTCCTGGCCTTGAGAGGTTGGAATCGGCCAGGACTACGCACAATGAACCGCGAAGCTACCATCCAGCTTCGCGGTTTCCATTTTCAGTACTCAGTAGTCGGTACTCAGCACTCAGGAACCCGAGCACCGGGTGAGTACCGAGTCCCGGCAACGAGTGCCCAGCATCGATCACTGAGTACTGCGTACCGAGTACTGGGTACTGCTATAGTCACGGCGTGCGCCAGCTCGTGCGCCGTCATCTCGGCTTCTTTCTAGCGGCAACCGCCGCGGCCTTCGCCTTGCGCCTGTTCTTCCTCTGGAAACTCAGCTTTGTCGCCGGCGACTCATTCATCTATGGCGACATCGCCAGAAACTGGCTGCAGCATGGCGCCTTCGCCATGAGCGCTGACGGCGTGCCCGTGCTCACCTGCATACGGTTGCCCGGTTACCCGGCGTTCATCGCTTTGATATGGAAAATCGCCGGCCTCGATCACTACACCGCCGTGATGGTGGCGCAGATATTCCTCGACGTCGGGACCTGCTACCTCGTAGCGGAGCTGGCGCGCCTGGTGCTCTGGGAACGGGCCGCGATGGCAGCCTTCCTGCTTTATGCTCTGAATCCCTTCACCGCTAACTATGCCGCCACACCGCTGACTGAGGTCCTGGCGATCTTTTTCACTGTGCTGCCGCTGCTGCTTGCGGTCAAAGGCTTCGCTCAGGGGGGCTTGCGCCGGTGGATTCTCTGCGGGCTGGCAATTGCCACCGGGATCTTGCTGCGTCCGGATGCGGGCATCCTGCTGGCCGCGATCGGCGGATATCTGTTCATCCGATTCTTCCGGCAGCCAAACCAAAGCGGCACGATCACTGCTGCGGTTGTGCTGGCGGTGTTTGCCTTGGCCCCGCTTATTCCGTGGACCCTGCGCAACTGGCGCGTCTTCCACGTTTTCCAACCGCTGGCGCCGCGCTACGCCAACGACCCCTGGGAGTTTGTGCCCGCGGGATTCAACCGCTGGATCAAGACCTGGCTGGTCGACTACGTTTCTGTGGACGACATCTACTGGCCCGTGCCCGGCGAGCCTTTGGATATCACTAAGCTTCCTCCGCGCGCGTTCGATTCTGCCGAGCAGCGCGCCGCAACCGAGCGCGTATTCGCCGCCTATAACGCCACGTGCCACTCGTTCTGCCGCATGACGCCCGAGACCGACGCGCAGTTCGCCAGCCTGGGCGGCGAACGCATCCGCAATGCCCCTCTGCGTTATTACGTGCTGCTTCCGCTGGCGCGCCTGGCCGACATGTGGCTGCGCCCGCGCACCGAATCTCTGCCGATGGACTCGCATTGGTGGCGCTTCCGCAGTGATCCCAAAGACTCGTCGATCGGCCTGTTCCTAGGAGCCATTAACCTTGCCTATCTGGTGGGCGCCCTGCTCGGCCTAGCCAGGAAGCGCGTCGCATGCGCCGGGATGTTCGTTCTTTGGATTGCCTTGCGTTGCGCCTTCCTCGCGACCCTCGAAAATCCCGAGCCGCGGTATACGCTGGAGTGCTTTCCGGTGGTGTGCGTTTTCGCCGCGGCAAATACCAGGCGCGACGGAAACTGAGTGCCGAATGCTGAGCGCTTTACTCCAGCGGTGGGTGGTCGCTCATCCGGAACTGCGTCCGGAAGTGCTCTGATAGCAGGTGAATGGCAGCGCGATTATTCTGCGGATCGGTTTGCGCCAGGTAACGCATCGCCTGGACCAGCACGCGCTGGCCTTCTACGTAGCGTGGGTCGGGCTTGTGCTGGCGAGTTATCGTCTTGCGTCCGGGAACAACCGGGATCGTAAAAAGCTTCGCCATGAATCCGTGGGCCCCTCTTGCTTCGGCAACGGAAAAACACACCGCTGCCCTGCTTCCGACGTTTGAGTATATCGCCGGTTCTACTGTCAAACTACATTTTTCTCGGCCGTGGCGCAACGCTCAGGTTCAAAATGAACCTTGGGGGGTAACCGTCTTGGTTCGTCCTGTGGTCTTCAGCTTAAACACGTCACCCGGAATACTTTGGTTGAGCTTGATGTTGCCGTACTTGGCGAGCCGATAGTCGCCCTGCGGCTCCACGAACTGCTGCTGTACTGAGATGCCGCGCGCCGGGTCGATCCACAGGATGATGTGATCAAAGATGCTTTTGCCCTTGGCGGTCTTTGGAACCAGGTTCAGCTTGGCGGTACGCACTCCCTGCGCCTCCTCGTATCCCTGGAAATTGACGTCGAACGACTTCTCCAGGTCATGCCCGCGTCCGCCGAACCCCAGCACCAGGAAGCTCTCTACCTCGGCACGGTTCTTGCCGGTGTTGTAAACGGTGACCTGGTCAATCCGAGGTTCGTACACCCGCACCGTACTGCTCTGGTAGAGAACGTATTTCGCTGTAGGCTGGATGATGTCGGCCGCCATCTCCGTTTCCTTCGATGTTCGCCGGAAGTACACCTTGCCCGACTGCGCGTCGGTCTCATTCACCACCTTGGTGTACTGATCCCAGACGAAATCGGCTTCGGCAGTCTTGAAGCCGGCCGCGGCGGCATCCATCTGGCCGAGCACTTTCTCGAGATCGGCGGAAGCGGGCTCAGCCTGCGGAGTTTCCGCTGCGAACGCCGTCCCTGCAACCGCCAACACGCACACGATCACCACCCGTGCTGACCTTCTCATTCCTCTCCTTGTCCGATCACGGTCTGAGCCAGACTTTGTACGCTATTACGCGCCCGCCCTTGTCGCGCACCGGCTCATAGCGGGCGATCTCCACCTCGCCGGCGATGATGGGCTCGATGACCCGCTGCAGATATCCCTGTACCGTCGCGGCGTCTTTGCCGGCCACTTCCGCGGCGTCGACCTGATAGATGTAACCGCTTTCCACGTCGGGAATCAGAACGACTCGGGTGGGATGCGGCGTGCGCTCGATCGGTTTGTCTTTGAAGTTGATCTTCTGTGGCGCCAGGAAAATGAATAGCAAAATGAGCGTGACCATTACGTCATACTGGATGCTGCCCCGGTCATAACTCCACCAGATGAAGTTCGAGATGGTTTGCCAGACGCGCTTCATACGAGAGACCACTTCAGTGTAGATTCTCTTTAGCAACCTTGGCAATGCGAGGCCCCGTATGGTTGCGACGACGATCCAACCCGCATCCAGCAGATTTGGGGGGCTGCGACGCGGCGCATGGCTGCTGGCGCTGGTGGTGATGCTGGCCGCGCTCTTTGTGTGGCGGCCGGTCGCTGCGCTTACCGCCATCACTACCGCGGCGCTGCGGGTCCGCGGCATCGAGAGCCGCTACGTGCAGCTTGGTCCGAATCGCATTCATTACTTTGTCGGCGGCACAGGCGAGCCGCTGGTGCTGGTGCACGGGCTGGGTAGTCGTGCCTTGGATTTCGCGCTCCTTATGCCCGGACTGGCCCATGCGCATCGTGTCTACGCCCTCGATCTGCTCGGTTACGGCGATTCGGACCGACCGGAGGTTGACTACTCTGTCAGCCTTCAGACCGGGGTGCTACGCCAGTTTGTCGACACACTGCGACTCGAACGGGTTGACCTCGCGGGCTTGTCGATGGGCGGCTGGATCGCGCTCGAATTCGCCGCGGAGTCGCCCGAACGCGTCCGGCGGCTGGTGCTGCTGGACAGCGCGGGCATGAACTTCACCCCATCGTTCGACGTGCGTCTGCTCTCCCCGTACACCATGGCGGATATGCGGGCGATGGAGAAACTGATGACGACGCGCGCCAACCAAATTCCCACATTTCTCAGCCGTGACGTCCTGCGCCTGCTGCGCGAGGAGAGCTGGGCCATACAGCGTACCGTCGCCAACATGATGACGGGCCGCGAATTGTTGGATGGCAAGCTGGGCGATGTGACCATGCCCGTGCTGCTGATTTGGGGCAAGCAGGACGTGGTGACGCCGCTCGCGGTGGCCGATGCGATGCACCGCGAGATGGTACAATCCGTGCTGGTTGTGCTGGATGGCTGCGGCCACATCGCGCCCATCGAATGCCATGATCGTGTGCTCGCCGAGATGCAGCGCTTCCTGGACGCCAACCCGCCGCTGCCGGCAGGGGTACATGAAGTGCCGAAGAACTAACACAGAGGACGCAGAGGAGCGCGGAGGACATATGACTAAAAATCCTCTGCGTACCTCGGTATCCTCTGCGGTCAGGATTTTCTCGCGGTGATTCTCTCCACTCCGAGGTATGGCCGCAGCGCCTCAGGCACCACCACGCTGCCGTCCGCCTGCTGGTAGTTCTCGACGATCGCCACCCACGTGCGTCCGATGGCCAGCCCCGAACCGTTCAGCGTGTGCACAAATTCGCTCTTGCCCTTGCCTTCAGGCTTGTAGCGGATGTTGGCCCGCCGCGCCTGGTAGGCCTCGAAGTTCGAGCACGAGGAGATCTCGCGGAAAAGCTGCTGGCCCGGCAGCCAGACCTCGATGTCATAAGTCTTCGCCGAGGAAAACCCCATGTCGCCGGTGCACAGCGCCATCACGCGATAGTGCAACCCGAGCTTCTGCAGCACGGTCTCGGCGTTGTTGGTCAGCTTCTCCAGTTCGTCGTACGACTGCTCCGGCCGCGCGAACTTCACCAGTTCGACTTTCTGGAACTGGTGCTGGCGGATGATGCCGCGCACGTCTTTGCCGTAGGAGCCGGCCTCGCTGCGGAAGCACGGGGTGTAGGCGGTGATCGAAATGGGCAGCCGCGCCGCGTCGAGCACTTCGTCGCGATAGAGATTGGTGACCGGCACTTCGGCGGTGGGGATCAGATACAGGTTCTTGTCGCCGTGCGGCACCTTGAACAGGTCGGCTTCGAACTTGGGCAACTGGCCGGTGCCGTACATCGACTCGGCGTTCACCATGTAGGGCGGCAGGACTTCGGTGTAGCCGTGCTCGCGGGTATGCAGGTCGAGCATGAAGTTGGCCAGCGCGCGCTCCAGCTTTGCGCCCAGGTCCCAGTAGACAGCGAAGCGCGCACCCGTCAGCTTGGCAGCGCGTTCGAGATCGAGGATCCCCAGCGCCTCTCCCAGCTCCCAATGCGGCTTGGGAGCGAAGTCAAATTTCGGAGGCTCGCCCCAGCACCGGACTTCCTTGTTGTCCTCTGCGGTGCTGCCCACGGGCACACTCGCGTGCGGCACGTTGGGAATCCCGACCAGCAGCCCGCGCAGCTCGGCGTCGAGCTGCTCCGCAGCTTTTTCATGCTCCTGGATCTGCTCGCGCAGGGTCTTGGTCTCTTCGATCAGCGCGGCCGCATCCTGCTTGTTCTTTTTGAGCTGCGCGATCTGCTCCGAGGCGCGATTGCGCTTCGCCTTCAGGTTCTCGGCCTCGGTGATGGCTTTGCGCCGGTGCGCGTCCAGCTCGCCGAAGCGGCCAATGATCTCGCTGGGATCGAGTCTCCGCTGCCGCATCTCCCGTTCGATCAGAGGCAGGTTGTCACGGACGAAGGCAAGGTCAAGCATAGAAACAGCTAATCTACTGGAAAGTTAAGCGAAATAAAAATCCGCAGGCCGTAACATGCTGCCCGCGTGTACGTCAGGTTTGCTGTCGCGAACATTCACGGGCGAAATCAGGATCGCGGTATAGCCGTGGGTATGCGATCTGGCGGCGGACTGGTATGAAACGCAAGGTCCCACCGCTCGGGCTGACGCCCTCGGTCGGGATGACAGAAAGTCGCCGCTTTTAATGAAGCGGCGGTGTCGTACACTAACTCCGCCCATGAAACTCCCCCTGCAACGCACCTGCGCCCTGCTCACCCTGCTGTGCTTGCTTGCTTCGCTGTTGTCGGCCAGCGCCTACGATGGCCGGCCGAAGCTGATCGTCATCATCGTCATTGACCAGTTCCGCGGCGACTATCCGGAGCGCTATCGCGACCGCTTCGTCGAGAACGGCTTTCGGCTGTTTCTCGATCGCGGCGCGGCTTTCGTCAACTGCAATTACGATTACGCCAACACCCATACCGCCCCCGGACACGCCACGCTCTTCACCGGCGCCTACTCGGACGGGCATGGCATCGGCAACAATCAGTGGTGGGATCCGGAGCGCCAGAAGGTTGTTACCTCGGTGAGCGATGCTTCCACCAAACTGGTCGGCGCGTCTGGTGAGGGAGCATCGCCGCACAACCTTCGCGCCGACACGCTCGGCGACGAACTGAAGCTTGCGACCGGCGGTCACTCGCGCGTGTTCGCCATCTCGCTCAAAGACCGTTCCGCCATTCTGCCCGGCGGATACGCAGCCGATGCCGCCTACTGGATCGACCGCCAGTCCGGCGTGTGGATCACCTCGTCCTACTACATGAACCAGATGCCCGGCTGGGTGCAGAAGCTCAATCAGGAAAAATCGGCAGATAACTATTGGAACCGCGAGTGGAAGGACGCTTCCGGCAAAGTGCTGCGGACCACTACGCAATCCGGCAAAGGCTGGTACGAAATCGTGGGCGCAACGCCGTTCGCAAATGATTACCAGTTCGACTTCGCGCGCGAGCTGATCACTCAGGAAAAGCTGGGTGCCGGGCCGAACACCGATCTGCTCGCCATCAGCCTCTCCGCGAACGACATCCTCGGCCACCAGGTCGGACCGGACGCGCCCGAGATGCAAGCCATGGCGCTGGCGCTCGACCGCCAACTCGCCGACTTCACCAGCTTCCTGGGACGCCAGCTTGGCTTGGCAAATGTATGGATCGCGCTCAGCGCCGATCATGGCATGGCGCCACTGCCGGCGCATGCCTCCCAGCTGCGTTTGCCGGCCGCGAACTTCGATGCCCAGGCACTTCGGGTACACATCAACAAGGATTTTTCGACACGCTTCGGCGCCGGCGAATACGTTAAAGAGATTGAATGGCCCATCGCGTATCTCTCCGAGCCGGCCTTCGGAAAAGCCAACCTGAATGAAGCTGACGCCGAGCACACCGTAGCCGCTGCCTTAATGAAAGATCCGCACGTGGACGGCGCCTACACGCGCTCTCAACTCGAGCACAATGATCTGCCGCCCACCGAGATGGGCCACAAGTATGCCCACAGCTACTCGCCTTACGGAGGCTGGTACGTGATCGCGGTTCCCAAGCCATTCGATATCGGCTGGCCGACCGGCGGTGATCATGGCACACCCTACAGCTACGACACGCACGTGCCGCTCTACTTCTACGGTCTCGCCTTCCGGCCGGGAATTTACCGCACGCATTGCGAGCCCGTGGACATGGTGGCGACCCTGGCATCGCTGCTGGGAATCAACGCTCCCAGCGCCTCGGTCGGACGCGTGCTTACCGAGGCGCTCGCGCCGTCGAAAGAGGCCGCCCGGTGAGTCCGCCCCCCAGCGTCCCCGATCTGCGGGTGAACATTGCCGGCATCGGATTGAAAAATCCAATCATCGCCGCCAGCGGCACGCTGGGCTACGGGGTGGAGTTCGAGGAGATCGTCAGCCTCGACAAGCTGGGCGCGCTGGTGGTCAAAGGACTATCGCGCGAGCCCATGCCCGGCAATCCTCCGCCGCGCGTTTTCGAAACCGCGGCGGGCATGCTGAACGCCATCGGTCTGCAGAACATCGGGGTGCGCGAGTTCGTCAGCGAAAGGCTTCCGCGTCTGCGCCGCCATAAAGATGTGGTCGTATTTGCCAACGTCTTCGGGTCGACGGTTGCGGATTACATCGAAGTCATCAATATCCTCAACGACGGCGAGGGCATCGCCGCCTACGAACTGAACGTTTCCTGTCCCAACACCGAGGTCGGCGGCATCAGCTTCGGCAGCGACCCGGACATCCTGCAGGAACTGGTGTTCGCGGCCACGCGCAAAGCGGAGCGGCCGGTGATCGTGAAGCTCTCACCCAACGTCACCAGCATCCCGCAGATCGCGCTGGCGGCCGAGCGCGCCGGCGCCGACGCCATCTCGCTGGTCAATACCTTCGTGGCCATGGCCATCGACGCCGAGACCCGCAAACCGCGCATCGCCAACATCACCGCCGGGCTCTCCGGGCCGGCGATCAAGCCCATTGCGCTGCGCATGGTGTATGAGGCGGCGCGCGCGGTCACGATTCCCGTCATCGGCATCGGAGGCATCACCACGGCCACGGACGTCATCGAATACCTGCTCGCAGGCGCCACCGCAATCCAGATCGGCACCGCCAGCTTCTGGGATCCGGTAGCGACGGAGAACGTCGTGCAAGCCCTGACCAATTGGTGTATCGAGCATCGCGTGGAGAGGATCACCGACCTGATCGGAGGCTTGCAGGTCTAGGCATGCACACCGTCAGCCCGGCTCTGCTCTCCGACGCCCGCATTCTCGCCGCCTACCTGATTTTCTTCGGCAGCTACTTCGTTTTCGCGCTCGGGAAATTTCCCGGGATGAAGATCGACCGCCCGGGTGCGGCCATCATCGGCGCAGTTCTGATGTTCGCCTTCCGCATTGTGGGCCCGCATGACGCCATCGCCTCCATCGACTTTGCCACCCTGGTGCTGCTGTTTTCCATGATGCTGATCGTCGCTAACCTGTACCTGGCGGGCTTCTTCGACTGGCTGACGGAATGGATCATCGAGCGCCTCAAGCCGCACCATCTGCTGCCCACCGTCATCTTCACCAGCGGGCTGCTATCGGCGTTCCTGGTGAACGACATCATCTGCCTGGTGATGACGCCGTTTGTCCTGCGCATTACCCGGCGCGTCGGCCTTGCGCCCCTGCCCTACCTGCTGGCTGTCGCCACCGCCTCAAATATCGGCAGCGTCGCCTCCATTACCGGTAACCCGCAAAACATACTCATTGGCTCGGTTTCGGGGATTTCGTATCTCCATTTCATCGGGCATCTCGGCCCGGTGGCCGTGCTCGGGCTGTTTGTAGACTGGGCGCTCATCCACCGGATGCTCCTGCGCAACGGACTCGATCGCGTGGAAGTGGGGAAAGCCATTGCCTCGCCTGGGCTCGCACATGGTTCCCTCGGGAAGAAGCCCATCGTGGTGCTGGCCCTGGTGCTGCTGGGCTTCTTTGCGGGAGCTCCGCCGGCGATGGTGGCGGCCGTCGGCGCGGCATTGCTGCTCATCACCCGCACCGTCGAACCGCGCAGGGTTTACGACGAGATTGACTGGGGACTGCTGGTCTTCTTCCTCGGACTGTTCATCATCGTAGGTGGCGCAGAGCACGCCGGGCTCACCGAAACCCTGCTGCGTCCCATGACCACGTGGAACCTGCACCGCATCCCCAGCTTCGTTGCCGTCACCGCAATCTTTTCCAACGTCGTGAGCAACGTCCCGGCGGTGATGCTGCTGAAGGCGCTGATCCCGGGCTTCCCCAACCCGCACACCGGATGGCTGACGCTGGCCATGGCCTCTACCCTCGCCGGCAACCTGACCATTACTGGCTCGGTGGCCAACATTATTGTGGTCGAGGGCGCACGCACGGAGGGTGTCCACGTAGGCTTTCGCGAGTATTTTCGCCTGGGACTGCCGGTGACACTGGCGACACTGGTGCTGGGTTCAGCTTGGCTGTGGCTTATAGGCCATTGAGCTATTGAAGGCCTGCACCGGTCCCTAATGACTCAATGAATCAATGGCGGAATGAATCAATTTTTTCCGAGGACGCCTTCTTCATTATTTCAATTTGAGCTCATCTGGCAGCCGGTCCCTGATCTCGGGCGGCAGGCGGTCGGAGAGCTGGCGGGCGCGCGACTTGGCGGCATCCAGCACCACCATGGGAACTGGCGTAACGATGGCGACGATGACCCATACCAGCGCGGAGAAGGCAAATCCCGCCAAGGCGACGATCTCCAGCAAGAGCGCGTGCTGCGGCGAGTAGCGGCGGATCACGATGAAGGCCAGCAGGAACAGGACCGCCGAGATGGTGGCGAGAATGATGAGTGAGATATCAATCGAGCGATGCAGGCGCTGGCGTGCACGGCAGCGCGCACACGCGGCGAAATGGGCTTCGTAGTCGCCGCGCATCTCCGGCGCCAAGCCGGAGATGTCGTAACGCCAGCCGGCGAGGATGTCGCCGACCACGGGATCGACGCACTGTTCCTTCATGGGTTACAGCCGGATGGCTTCCAGCGCCTGCCACTGCGACGCGAGCATCAACCGATTGTGCAGCAGACTAGGGCGGGGAGCCAGCGCCCGTTCCGCGGTGTCGCGCGCAATCTCCGGATGGTTGTTCTGCTCGGAAAGGTGCGCCAGGACCACGAACGCCGCAGTCCCATCATAGTCGCTGGTGAAGAATTCCGCGAGCGCAGCGTTAGAGAGGTGCCCTACGCGGCTCATGACCCGCTGCTTCACCGACCAGGGATACGGCCCCACCCGCAGCATCTCCAGGTCATGGTTGGACTCCACCATCAGCACGTCGGAGTCGCGGATGTGATCCCTCACGCTGGCCGGCAGGTAGCCCAGGTCAGTGAGGATGGCCAGCTTGACGCCATCCACGCGGAAGGTGAAGGCCACCGGATCGGCAGCGTCGTGCGGGATGGTAAAGGGCGTGACCTGGATGTCGCCGATATGAAAGCTGTGGCCGGAGCTGAACAGTTCGAGGCGTTCGAGATTCGTCTGCTTCTTGCCGCACTGCCGCCCCCAGGTGTCGTTAGTCAGGCCCGTCATGTACACAGGTATTTTCAGCTTGCGCGCCAGCACCGGCAGCCCGGCAACGTGGTCGGAGTGCTCGTGGCTGATGAGCATTGCAGTGAGGGAATGCGGATCTTCGCCGACGGCCGCCATGCGTTTCAGGGTCTCACGGCACGAGAGACCGGCGTCCACCAGCAGACGCGTGCGGGCGCTGGCAACAATGGCACAGTTTCCCTTGCTCCCACTGGCCAGCACTGTTAACCGCGCGCACATTGCTGCGAAGCATAGCATGGATTCGCCAGAATCACGGCGACCCTCTCAGCTCACGTACCATCTTCTCGAGAAACGCTCCCAGATAGGCGCCGACGAACGCCGGCACAAACGCCAGCAGCCCCGCCAGTTCTCCGCTGCGATGCAGCACCAGATGCCCGAGCGGGAGGGAGGCGCCGAGCAGCAGACCCCATCGCCAGGCCCGCCGCGGCTCAAAATAGCCAATGACCATGGCAACGAAAAGGATCGCGATAAGCGAAGTAGAAGTGTCACGGAGGATCAGGTCGAGCGCGGCGGTGCCGGCGGCCAAAACCACCGCGACCAGCGAGGTTCGGAATGCTCTTGCGACCTTCGTGTCTCTGTGCCTCCGTGGTGATCAATAGCGGTAGAAACCGCGGCCCGTCTTCCTGCCCAGCCAGCCCGCGTCGACCATCTTGATGAGGAGCGGGCAGGGACGATACTTGGGATCACCCAGGCCATCCTGCAGCACGCGCATGATGTCCAGGCAAACGTCGAGGCCGATGAAGTCGGCGAGCGTCAGCGGGCCCATGGGATGGGCCATGCCCAGCTTGAAGACTTCATCCACCGCTTCGGCCGTGGCCACACCTTCCATCACCGTGTACATGGCTTCGTTCAGCAGCGGCATGAGCACGCGGTTGGAGACGAAGCCCGGCGAATCGTTCACCTCGACCGGCGTCTTATCGAGCTTCTTCGCCAGCTCGAAGACAGTCTGGAAGGTTTCCTGCGAGGTTGCCAACCCGCGGATCACCTCCACCAGCTTCATCATCGGCACGGGATTGAAAAAGTGCATGCCGATCACCTGCTGCGGGCGACGGGTGACGGCGGCAAGCCTGGTGATGGAGATCGAAGATGTGTTCGAGGCGAGGATCGCCTCGGCATGACATAGCCCGTCAAGCTCTCGGAACAGCTCACTCTTGATTTTGAACTGTTCGGTAGCAGCCTCGATCACGAAGTCGCAGGTGGCCAGCGGTGCACGGCCAACGACTGCTGTTATGCGCTTGAGTGCCGCCTCGCGCTGATCGGCGGCAAGCTTGCCCTTGGCTACCTCGCGTTCCAGGTTCTTGCCGATGGTACCGAGGGCGCGGTCAAGGAACGTCTGCTCAATGTCAACCAGCACTACGTTGTAGCCGCTCCTGGCAAGAACGTGCACGATCCCGTTTCCCATGGTGCCCGCGCCCACCACGCCCACGGTCTTGATTTCCATGATTGCCTCCCAAGCCTTACTGGATGATTCTGAAGAAAACGGGTCAGTCTAGCAGAAGGCGGGCGTGTGCAGCCGTGAGCGGCCCTCTGCAATGACCCAATGGATCAATGACTCAATGGTTCAATTGATTCTCACCAGCAGGCAGGTGATGTTGTCATCGCCGCCGGCGGTGCGGGCAGCGGCAATCAGCGCGTCGCACGCCTTCTCCAGGCTGGAAGCGGAGCTGGTGATCGCGCGCAGTTCCTGCTCCTTCACCAGCTTGGTCAAACCGTCGGTGGCGAGAAGGAAGGTATCGCCGGTAGAAACCGGAACGTCCTGGACGTCCGGCTCACCGCCGTCTTCCGAACCCAGCGCGCGAGTGATGATGTTCTGCATGGAGGAGCGCTCCGCCTCTTCCAGGGTCATGAGGCCGCGGCGCACCTGCTCCATGACCAGGGAGTGGTCAGCGGTGAGCAGCCGGATCTGGCCGTCACGCAGTAGATAGGCGCGGCTGTCCCCCACGTGGGCTATGGATGCCTTGCCCTCGCGCACGAAGAGAGCAACCATAGTCGTACCCATGCCCTGCCGCCCGGGGTGCTCCAGTGCTTCCTGGAGAACGCGAAGGCCGGCGGCCTGCACCGCGCTGGCCAGCGCATTGGCGTTCGCTGAAATGTCGTCAAACTTCTCGCCGACCTGGGGATAGCTGCCTGCCCCGGAGTAGCGGCGAAAGTAGTCCAGCACGGTCGCGACCGCCAGTTCGCTGGCCACCTCGCCTGCGGCCTGGCCACCCATGCCGTCGCACACTACGTACACGCCATGCTCGGCGTCGTAGCCGAAATTGTCTTCATTATTGGTGCGGACGCAGCCAACGTCGCTCCGGCCCGCCACCTGTACTGAAAGGCTCATTGAAGACCTGGCTTAGAAGCGGGCCAGATTGTAACGACCATAATTCCGGACTGACAAGTTAATTTCCGGAGTCGGGGCTCAGGGGCCACCGCTGGCGGCTGCCTTTTCACTGACTTCCGGCTCCCCTGCAGCGGGTTCCTACTGTTTCTTTGCCGCCACAGCCAGGCGCACATCGGCACGCTTCAGGGCATTGAGGGCGCGCTGGAAGTCTGTATCAGGATCCTGGCTCTTCAACCGCTGTTCGGCACGCTCCCTGGCCTCCTCAGCCCGGGAGACATCGATCTCCTCCGGGCGTTCCGCCGCCTCGGCGAGGATCGTGACCTTGGTGGGCAGGACTTCCGCAAACCCCCAGGCCACCGCAAGATACCGGGGATGCCCGCCCTTGCGATAAATGATCTCGCCGACCGCAAGTTCGGTGATCAGCGGAGCATGTCCGGGCAGAACCCCCAGGTATCCCCTCTTGCCGGGAATCTGGACTTCTTCCACCGTGTCACTCACCACCTGCTCCTCAGGGGTGACGATTTCGAGTTGTAAAACATCAGCCATTATTTGTATGGCCCATCCTTGGCTAGTTTTGGCAAGGGTGGGATTTTCCTACGCCGCTGCCGTCGACTTCATCTTCTCGGCGCGTTCGAGCACCTCTTCAATGGTACCGACCATGTAAAACGCCTGCTCCGGGATGTCGTCGTGCTTACCGTCGATGATCTCGCGGAATCCCTTCACTGTATCGGCAATCTTTACGAACCGCCCCGGCGTGCCGGTGAACTGCTCGGCCACATGGAACGGCTGCGAGAGGAAGCGCTGGATCTTGCGCGCCCGCGCCACGGTGAGCTTGTCGTCCTCGCTCAGCTCGTCGATGCCCAGAATCGCAATGATGTCCTGCAGGTCCTTGTAGCGCTGCAGCACCCGCTTCACGCCCTGCGCTACGTCGTAGTGGTCTTGGCCGACGATGCGCGGATCGAGAATGCGCGAGGTGGAAGCCAGCGGATCAACCGCGGGATAGATCCCGATTTCGGTCAGCGCGCGCGAGAGCACGGTCGTGGCGTCCAAGTGGGCAAACGTAGTCGCCGGCGCCGGGTCGGTGAGGTCGTCCGCAGGCACGTAAATCGCCTGCACCGAGGTCACCGAACCTTTCTTTGTGGAGGTGATGCGCTCCTGAAGTTCCCCCATCTCCGTGGCCAGGTTGGGCTGGTAGCCCACGGCAGACGGCATGCGGCCCAGCAGCGCCGAGACTTCCGAGCCCGCCTGCGTGAAGCGAAAGATGTTGTCGATGAACAACAGGGTGTCCGTACCTTCGACGTCGCGGAAGTATTCGGCGACGGTCAGTGCTGTCAGCGCCACCCGCAGGCGCGCTCCTGGAGGCTCCGTCATCTGCCCGTAGATCAGCGCAGCCTTCGATTCGTCCGGCTTGCCGGGCTTGATCACGCCCGACTCGCTCATCTCCAGCCATAAGTCGTTACCCTCGCGGGTGCGCTCGCCCACGCCGGCGAAAACGGAAAAGCCGCCGTGCTGCTTGGCAACGTTGTTGATCAGCTCCATGATCACGACCGTCTTGCCCACACCAGCGCCGCCAAACAGCCCGATCTTGCCGCCTTTCAGGAAGGGCTGGATGAGGTCGATGACCTTGACGCCGGTCTCGAACATCTCCGCGGTCGTAGCCTGCTCGTCGAAGGCCGGCGCCAGGCGGTGGATAGGATGCCTGCCGGCGCAGCCCTGCATTGGCCCCAGTTCATCCACCGGCTTGCCGATGACGTTCATCACCCGGCCCAGGGTGCAGCGCCCGACCGGTACGGTAATGGGCCCGTCCTGGTCGATGGCCTTCATGCCGCGCACCATGCCTTCGGTCGGCTGCATGGCCACGCAGCGCACGCGACCTTCGCCCAGGTGCTGCTGCACCTCGAGGATCACGTCGATGGGCGCGGGCACGTCGAAGCCTTCACTCACAACGCGCACCGCTTCGTAAATGGGAGGCAGCTCCGTCTCGGCAAACTGCACGTCCACGGCGGGGCCGGCGACCTGGATTACCCTTCCAACATTTTCAGCCATAAGAAGACACTCTCAATTTGAAGATTGAGCCATTGAGTCACTGAGCCATTAAGACTCGGTCCCAATGAATCAATGACTCAATCGCCCAATGGCCCAATCTACTGCGCTGCCGCCGCTCCGCTTACCACCTCAATGATCTCTTTGGTGATTTTGGCCTGGCGCACGCGGTTCATTATCAGCGTCAGCGAATCGATCATATCGCTGGCGTTGTTGGTAGCCGAATCCATGGCGGTCATGCGGGCGGCGTGCTCCGCCGCGACGGATTCCAGCAGCGCGCGGAAGATCTGGATGCCCACGTACTTCGGCAGCAGTCCGTTGAACAATTCGGCCGCCGGCTGTTCGTAGATGTAGTCCACCTGGGCGGCAGCGAATTGCGCCGCTCGCTGATCGATCTGGTGCGTCTCGGCTTCTGCGGTGCTCACGCCCGCGGCGCGGGCAGCTTCTCCGGCGCGCCTGCGCTGTTCCTCCGTCATGGCCTCAGCCTGCAGGATTTCCTCCCGCCCGATCTCCTTGATCGGCAGGATCTGCTCCACCACCAGCCGCTGCGCGATCACCGATTTGAATTCGTTGAACGCGACGTACACCGCGTCGATCTCGCCCTTGGAATAGCGCTCGATCGCGCGCTCGGCGATCTCCTGCGCGTCGGCGTGGCTGAGCTTGCCGAAGATTCCTACCTTCTCGCCCACGATCTCGACCGGTCCCAGGCGCCCGCCGCCGGTGGGCTTTTCTGTCAAGTAGGGGAAGCGCCGCCGCAAAAAGTCTCGGCCCTTGCGACCGATGGTCTCAAGGTCCACATTCTTCCCCGCCTTGCCCCCCAGAAAACTCATCGTGCTCTTGAGGATGTTGGTATTGAAGGCGCCGGCCAGGCCACGGTCGCCGGTGACCACCAGCATCAGGATGTTGTTTTCCTCGCGGCGGGCCAGCAGCGGATGGCGTGGCTCGCCGGTCTCCGGGTCGTAGATCTCGGCGCGCGTCACCAGCGACTGGAGCACATTGGTCAGCATACGGGCGTAGGGGCGCGCCGCCAGCGCCCGCTCCTGCGCCCGGCGCAAACGCGCCGCCGAGACCATCTTCATAGCCTTGGTGATCTGCCGCGTGTTGCGCACGCTGCGGATCCGGCGCCGGATGTCGAGAATGTTAGGCATTTAGCTGTTGCTGACTCCTGACTACCGACTACTGACTACTTCTTTCTTCTCTGCCGCGAACCGCTCCTTGAATTCTCGAATCAGCTTCTTCATGCCGGCTTTGAGTTGGTCGTCAAGCACCTTCTTCTGCATCATCTCGTCCAGCAGGCCGGGATTCATGGTGTCCGCGTATTCGTAGAGGCCTTTTTCGAAGTCACGAATCTCTTCCACCGCCAGGTCATCAATGAACCCGTTCGTCCCGGCGAAGATCATCAGGATCTGCTTGGAGAAAGGGAGCGGCGAGTACTGGTTCTGCTTGAGCAGTTCGGTCAGGCGCTGGCCGCGGGCGAGTTGCGCCTGCGTGGCCTTGTCGAGGTCGCTGCCGAACTGCGCGAAAGCCGCCAGCTCGCGGTATTGCGCCAGCTCCAGCTTGAGCGTGCCCGCCACCTGGCGCATGGCCTTGATCTGCGCGTTGCCGCCCACACGGCTCACCGAGAGGCCCACGTTCACCGCCGGCCGGATGCCGCTGTTGAACAGGTCGGTCTCGAGATATATCTGGCCGTCGGTGATGGAAATTACGTTGGTCGGAATGTATGCGGAAACATCACCCGCCTGGGTCTCGATGATGGGCAGCGCGGTCAACGATCCGCCGCCCTTGGGGTCGCTCATCTTCGAGGCACGCTCCAGCAGGCGCGAGTGCAGATAGAAAACGTCGCCGGGGTACGCTTCGCGCCCGGGAGGCCGCCGGAGCAGCAGCGAGATCTCGCGATACGAGGCAGCGTGCTTGGAGAGATCGTCGTAGACACACAGCGCGTGGCGGCCAGTGTCGCGGAAGAACTCGCCGATAGCGCACGCGGCGTAAGGCGCGATGTACTGCATGGGCGCCGGTTCCGACGCCGACGCCGCCACCACGATGGTGTAGTCCATGGCGCCGTAGTCGGTGAGGATCTTCACCACCTGTGCGATCGACGACCGCTTCTGCCCGATCGCGTTGTAAATGCAGATCAGGTTATTACCCTTGTTGTTGATGATGGCGTCGATGGCGACGGCGGTCTTGCCGGTCTGGCGGTCACCGATAATCAGCTCGCGCTGGCCGCGGCCGATGGGGATCATACTGTCGATCGCCTTCAGCCCGGTCGCCATGGGCTCGCGCACCGGCTGGCGATCGATGACGCCTGGCGCGATGCGCTCGATCTGATAGAACTTATCGGTGGCGATCGGCCCCTTGTCGTCGATGGGCTGGCCCAGAGCATTCACCACGCGCCCAACCATGGCTTCGCCCACGGGCACGCTCATGATGCGCCCGGTTCGCCGCACCTCGTCGCCTTCCTTTATCTCCGTGTACTCGCCCAGCAGCACCGCACCGACCTGGTCTTCTTCCAGGTTCATGGCGATGCCCGCGACGTCGTGCGGGAACTCGATCAGCTCGCCCGACATGACTTTGTCCAGCCCGTAGATGCGGGCGATGCCGTCACCCAGGCTGATGACCGTACCGACTTCGTCCACCGCGATCTTGGATTCGTAGTTCTCGATCTGCTCGCGGATGATCTTTGTGATTTCGTCTGCTTTGATTCCAGCCATAAGTTCCTTCAATCAGCGATAAGCAATCAGCACTCAGCATTCAGCTACTAAGTGCCGAATGCTGACCGCTGAGCGCCTCTTTCAGCTTTTCCAACTGCCCGCGGATCGATCCGTCGTAGACCGTACTCCCAACCTTCACCACGGCCCCGCCC
>Ga0335077_10000388_pt1 | contig 48056 bp, 38 predicted proteins | sample Lox_Sample_31_FD_207151 | JGI IMG/M metagenome (GOLD analysis project Ga0335077, IMG submission 207151) | Soil microbial communities from Loxahatchee National Wildlife Refuge, Florida, United States - Lox_Sample_3.1 | ecosystem: Environmental > Terrestrial > Soil > Wetlands | place: USA... | reverse complement strand
GGTCCTTTGGCGAGAACACATGATCATGCGAAGGCCGTACTCACGCACCGCGACACGCCGGGCACACCGGTTCAAGATCCGCGAAACACCCAGCCCGCAGCCAGCCAGGTTAAATAACAAGCTTAGTAAGTGGTGCCGAATAAGCGGGGTGGCCGGAGTGCGTGGCACGTTTGACGGCCTCGGCCGGCTGGCCGACCCGTGGCTGCTGGTCCGCACCAGTCTGGCCGATGGGCCCACGCACGGCCACGCGATCATGACCGATGTGGCCGCGTTCAGCGGCGTCCGCCTGGAGCCGGGCACGTTGTACCGGGCGCTGTCCCGGCTGGAGCGCCGCGGCTGGGTCACCCCGGTGGCCACCGCCGGACGGCGCCGCCGGTATGAGATCGCCGCTGCCTGGCCGGGCCCGGCCGGTGGTGCGCGCCGCGGCGGGGCCACGGCCACCGCGCGCGACGTCGCCGACTCCCAGCCCTTCATTGCCCCCGGCGACCGCACCGTGCTGGGCGGCCCGCCCAACAGCCACGCCGGGCACGAATGGGCGCTGCCCTGACCTGCCCAGCTGGACGCGTGGCTACGCCAGCCGGTCGGTCATGTCCCCTCAGGAAGGCTTTCGGGTCGGGTGGCGGCCGGCGGGTAGCGGAGGTGACCGCGCAAGGCGCCGAGTGCGGCCCCGATGAGCGGCACGATCAGCAGCGCGATGGTCCCGTCGCCGGCCCCGTTGACGCTGTCCTCGAAGGAGTACTCCTGGCGCAGGTTCGCCGGGATGATGATGGTGCTCGGCTAGCAGGTCGGGCAGATGCCATCGCCGGTGGGTTGTTGCGGCCCGGTGAGGTGGTGGGGCAGCAGCGCGATCGTCAGGGTGGTGAACAGGGCCACCAGCATGGCCGCGGTGGCCATGGCCGCGGTGGTGGCCAGCAGGGCCTGCCGGGCTGGGGTAAGGATGCCAGGTCGCGTGTCGCGGTCGGCCAGCCGGGTTGCCACGGCGTGCACGGCCACAGGCACGGCCAGCGCAGCCACTGCGAAGCAGGCGAGCACCAGGTAGCCGGTGACGATGACGGGCCCGCCGTGCAGGGAGTGGGCGGTTGTCTCGGCCGTGCCGCTGATGCCGAACGGTGCCAGCGCGTAGAGCGCCCCGGCGGTCAGTGCTCCGATTCCCAGCGCGGCCGGCAGGACCCGGCGGGTGAACCCGACGCGGCGCGAAGTCAGGATGAGCAGCCCGGCCACGTAGCCGGCCAGGATCAGCAGGAAGCCGACGTCCATCGCCCAGATGGGCAGGATGACGGGGAAGTAGCCGCCGAGTCGGCTGCCGATGCGCTGCTGGACGGCGGTGGCGGCGATCAGCGCGAGCACCACCGCGTATCCACCGGCCCGGACTATCCGAGGTCCCCAGCCCGGGCGTACCGGGCCGGCCTGGCGGCGCACCAGTGGCGGGAGGCCGGCCAGCAGGATCAGGGTGCCCACCACATACATCCGGTTGACCGGCGTGGCGGAGTTGCTCGACGCCCCCGGCCAGCCGGTCCACACCAGGGCCACCGCACCGGCCGCGAAGGCCAGTGGCTGGATGACCCGGTTCATGAGCGCCTCCCGCGCCACGAGCCGCAGCCCGCCGCCCAGCCAGGCCAGCCGGGCCCGGGGGGCGTCGGTCTCGGCCAGCAGGGCGTGCACCCAGTCGCGGTGGTGCCCGCCCAGCAGCCCGGCCAGGCCCCGCACCAGACCGGCCAGCATCCGCACCAGCCGGTCCATCACGCGCCACCCTCCGCCGCCAGCCGCCGCCGGCCCGCGGGCCGTGGCCTGGGCGCTGCCTGGGCCAGCGCCGTGGCGGCCGCGGCCTGACCGTCGCAGGTCAGCCGGTACAGATGCCGCCGCGGGCGCCCGGCCGGTTGGTCATCCTCCCGCCGCGCCTCGATCAGGCGCCGCTCGGCCAACCGGATCAGGTCGGATACAACGTGCCCGACGCCAGCCCTGTCTGCTTGGCGATCAGGTACCCGTGCAGCCACCCGGTAGGGTCCGCCTGCAGCGCGGCCAGCACGGACAGCGTCTGGGGGGAGAGTCTCGGACGATGAGCCACGGCACAGAACTCTACCTAGATAGACATTTGCCGTCCATCGTGCTGTCCGTACCCGCGCGACTCGGGCTGGCCTGCGATAGCCACGTCAGCGGCAGGCGGGAGGAAAATCTGGCCCCAGCACCACGAACGGTCCTCGCTGCGGCGGCCGATGGTCAGTGACGCGGGTGGCCGGCCGTCGGTCATGCGAGGAGCTGCGCGCCCATGGCGCCGGTGGCGGGCCGGGCACGAGGTTGTGCGGCGCTAGTTGCGCGCGTCGAGCCCGTTTGCAGGCGCCGGTCGAACGGTACGTGGGTGTGGCTGGTTCAAGCTGGCCGCATTGGCGGGCCTGGTGCGGTGCGGCCACCGCGGCGGCACGAGGAGACCACTGCGAGCGGCCACAGAGCCTGGGCGGCACCAAAGATGCGTTCCGCCAGCCCGGCTTGCCCGCCTGCAGTGATCAGCTCCACGCCGAACCAGGCCAGCAAGGCCAGCAGCATTGCGACGGCACCCGCCGATACCGCCGGCCGCAGGCCCCACGGCACGGCAAGCCCGCGCCGCCAGGCCCCGGCTGGCCAGGCCACCAGAGCGGCGCACCCGGCAGCCGCGCAGATCATGTGCGGTAGCGGGAACCTGGTCCCGGGATGCTCGGGATTCGCCGCGACCAGCAGGCCCGCCACGGCCCCGGCTATCAGGATCAGCCGTCCAGGCGCACGCGCCGGCCGCAGCGCGAGGCCGGTGACCACATCACAGGCGCCCACCACCACGAACGTCAGCGTCATCACCCACCGGTCGGCCGCGCCCGGCGCGGCGAGCGCACTGACCGTATCAGCCACCGGGTTATACAGGTGCGGCTGCAGCCCGGCGGCAACTGTCCACCCGACGGCCATCAGCACTGGAGCCGCGGCTGAGGAGACCACCCCCCACCACGGCACAGCCCGCACAACCACCACCGTAGCCGTCGGCGCAGCACCTCTCCAGCAGCCGGACCGCGGTCTCGCCCCCCGGCCAGGCCGGCGCCATCATCACGAGCGTGCTCGGCCTCCCGCTCCACGCAGGCCGCGCTGCTCATCGGCGGTCACCGCCCGCTGGCGCTGCGGCTGACCTCGACGGCCAGCAGGCCGGCAGTGGTCGTGATACTGATACCGGCCAGCATCCCGACCATGCAGAGTCTGAGGTGCCAGCGGAAAGGACAGCCACATGAGCATCAGCATCTACGGGACCAGCTTCGACGCCGCGGACGCGGCGGTCATCGCGGCCTTCTGGGCCGAGGCGCTCGGCCGGACGGTGAACCCAGGAGCGACCAGTGAGTCCGCCTCGCTGGCCGCCAGCGAGGGCAGCGGCGAGTCCCCGATCATGTTCCACCGCGTGCCCGAGCCCAAGGCGGTGAAGAATCGCCTGCACCTGGACCTGGTCACCGCGGACTTCGACGCGGAACTGGCCCGGCTGCTCGGGCTCGGCGCGTCCACGCTGGCCACGTTCGAGCGCTGGACCACGCTCGCCGACCCGGAGGGCAACGAATTCGACCTCATCCGCGGCTAGGAGCCTGCTCTCGCCCGGCGACCACCGCCCCGGGGCCCAGATGCGCCAACTCGAACGCTGACAGCACTGCCTTGGCCAGCACACTGGCGCGTGACCCGCGCCGCCTGCGGTACGGCTCAGCACTGGCCGTGCGACCACGCCGTTACTGGACAGTACCTGTGCCCCGGTGCTCTCATAGGGCAGGGGAGAACCCGGCCCTATGAGAGCCGTGTTACGGAGTCTCTACGGTTACAGGGGGAACTCGCGGCGTCTCGGGGGTGGCACTTACGCGGCGGGCCGGGCCCGCGTACTGGTTGCGCCGGGGCGGAGACGGCGGTTCGTGGCGGCCGGCCGCGGGAGGCGGGCACGTGTCATGTCTGCGAGGGGAAGGCTGAGGCAGCGGCTGACCCTGACGGTGGCGTGCGCCGCTCAGATCATGATGGTGCTCGATGTCTTGATCGTGAGCGTCGCCCTTCCGTCTATTCAGCACGAGCTCCACCTCTCGCCTGCGGGTCTGGAGTGGGTGGTGAGTGCCTATGCCCTGGCGCTGGCCGCGTTGATCCCGTTTGGCGGTGCACTGGGGGATCATTTCGGCCGCAAGCGGGTTTTCATGGCCGGTGTCGTCGTCTTCACGCTGGCGTCAATCGGCTGTGCTCTTTCGGTTTCGGGCGGGATGCTAATCGGCTTCCGGGTGATCCAGGGAATTGGCGGCGCCGTTATGTCGTCGCTGACCCTTTCCCTGATCTCCGAGGCGTATCCGCCGGAGGCAAGGGCGGCCCCGATCGGGCTCTGGGCTGCGGTAAGCGGCCTGGCCGTGGCGGGCGGCAGCGTGCTCGGCGGGCTGCTTCTCAGCGTGTTCCCCTGGTCATCGATCTTCTGGGTCAACGTCCCGATCGGGATACTGACCGTGGTCATCTCGGCGGTAGCGGTCGCGGAGTCCCGTGAGCCCGTGCCTCGTTCTTTCGACAGCATGGGTGTCGCACTGAGTACTTCCGGTCTTCTGCTGCTGACCTTCGGGTTCGTCGATTCCGCTGACGCCACTTGGGGTTCGCCCGTGGTGGGTGCCTGCGTCGGCGCCGGGGTGGCGGTCCTGGCTGCTTTCTGGGTGTGGGAGCACAAGGCCGCGTCACCGATGGTCCCCCCGTCGTTGCTGCGGACCCCGAGCTTTGGCCGGGCATGTGCCGTATACCTGCTGGCCTACCTTGCGTTCTCGGGATTCATCTACTACGTCACACTATTTTTTCAGAATATCGAGGGATGGTCTCCGCTGCGCACCGGCCTATCCTGGCTTTTTTTCTGTATTCCGTATTTTTTCGTGGCCCAGATGGGGAAGTGGGTGGAGCGGCGGGTGCCGGTGGCCTCGGCCGTCGGGTGGGGCTGCCTCATCGCCGCCGCGGGCGTATTCGGCATGAGCCGGCTGACGACTGCGACGCCGTTCGCGTGGGCGGCTGCCTGTTACGTCCTGGTGGGGGTGGGCTTCGCTCTCATGGTCCCGGCGGGCTCGACTGCGGCCATGGCTGAGGTTCCCCAGGGTTCGTCGGGGATCGGGTCAGGCCTGTTCAATGCCTGCCGCCAGATCGGCACCACGATGGGACTGGCCATCCTGGGATCCATCGCGGCCAGCGTGATCCTGGCCGACTGGCACCGGCAGTCCGGGTCTTTCCCGCCCGCCGAGCGGCACAGTGCGGCGCAGGCCGGTGCCGACGTCGCGGGCGGCCAGGTGCACGCGGTCGCCGCATCCGTGGGCCGGCTGGCCCTCGACCCAGCAGTGTCCTCCTTCCTGCGCGGTTTCGGGCTTGCCCTGCTGCTGGCCGGCGCCACTCTGGCTGCGGCTGGCCTGGTGGGCTTCCTGGGCCTACGGCAGCTCCCCAGCCCTGCGCCCCGGCAACGCCAGCCAACTGATACGGGGACGGGCAGATTAACCGGTGCCTAGTCGCTGCCCAACCCGGGGACCAGAGACGCCGGCTCAGGCGGACGGTGGAAGCCAAGAATGGGTTATCTGCGGACGGGCAGAACGGGTACCGTGCCCTGGCCGGGGCTACCGGCCCGGCCGATGTTCCGGACCGCCGGGTGGCCCGATACCGGCCCAGCGGGCCGCCCGCCGGGTCATGACATGTAATGAGGATGACGGCTTCGCCAGCGTGGTGGAGCGGCTGGTCCTGCCATGAAATGAGCGCGTCCCTCGCCGAGGGGCCATGACAAGGGGATGACATGACCGTACCGGCGAGCCTGGAGGCAGACGTTCTGGTGGTCTTCGGCATCACCGGGGATCTGGCGAAAAAGCAGACCTTCCGGGCCTTGTACCGCATGGAGCGCCGCGCGGAGCTGCAGTGCCCGATCGTCGGGGTGGCCCGCGACGAGTGGTCGGCGGCGGACCTTCGGGACCACGCACGCCGGGCCATCGAAGACTCCGGGGAGAAAATCAGCGAGCGCGTGTTCGGGCGGCTGGCCGGGCGCCTGTCGATGGTCTCGGGCGACTACCAGGACCCGAAGATCTATGACCGCATCGCCCAGGCCGTCGAGGGGCGGCAGCTGCCCGTCTTCTATCTGGAGATCCCGCCGGCGCTGTTCGCCCGGGTGGTAGAGGGCCTGGCCGGAGCCGGCCTCACCAAGGAAGCCCGGGTTACGATAGAGAAGCCTTTTGGCCACGACCTGGCGTCGGCCCGGGCCCTGAACACCGAGCTGCACCGGTTCCTCAGGGAACGGCAGATCTACCGTATCGACCACTTCCTCGGCAAGGAACCGACGCTGGACATCCTGTTCCTCCGGTTCACCAACTCCGTTTTCGAGCCGCTGTGGAACCGCGACCACATCCAGAGCGTCCAGGTCACCATGGCGGAGGACTTCGGGGTGGATGACCGGGGGGCCTTCTACGACCCGGTCGGGGCGCTACGTGACGTGGTACAGAACCATCTGCTGCAGGTCACCGGGCTGATCGCGTCCGAGCCGCCGAGCGCCGCCGACGCCGACACGCTGCGCGACAAGCGGCTGGAGGTGTTCCGGGCCATCCCACCGGCCGACCCGAACCGCTATGTCCGCGGGCAGTACGACGGGTACCTGTCGGTGCCCGGGGTGAGCCCTGGATCGCAAACCGAGACCTTCGCCGCGCTGCGGCTCGAGATCGACAACTGGCGCTGGTCGGGCGTGCCGTTCTTCATCCGGGCCGGCAAGCAGCTCCCGGCGCGGGTTACCGAGGTGCGGATCATCTTCAAGCCCCCACCCCGGCTGGTGTTCGCATCGCACACACCTCACCCCGACGAGTTCGTCGTGCGGATCGATCCCACCCCAGGAGCTGACCTGATAGTCCAGGCGAAGGAGCCCGGTCCCGAGCAGTCGCTACGGACAATCGATCTCTCACTGATCTTCGCCGACGAACTCCCGGATCCGCCGGAACCCTACGAACGGCTGCTCGGCGACGTCTTGCGCGGAGACGCCAGGCTTTTCGTCCGCGAGGACAGCGAGGAACAGACGTGGCGCATCGTGCAGCCCCTGCTGGACGCGCCACCCCCGGTGCAGCCCTACGCTCCAGGATCGTGGGGGCCGGCGGGCGCCGACAAGCTGCTCACCGGGCACCCGAGCTGGCGCCGCCCCTGGCTCCCCACCCAGAGGTGACAGTCTGCGGGAATATGGCCGCAGCGGGCACCAGCAGCACTTCCGCGCGCGTCAGGGCGGGATGGGCCGGTACTGAGACGCTTCGCGTGCGCGAACCGGTCATGGCGGTCTGCGGTGGCTACCAGACGAGCGGGACCAGGCGCTTGTGCTGCGCGGCGTAGGCGCGGTAACGGTCGCCGAGCGTGACCAGCAGCGCGTTCTCCTCGGCGTGGATGCGCCACAGGACGGCCGCCAGCGGCAGCAGGACCATGGCCGCTACGGCAACCCAGTTCGCCGACGTCAGGCCGGCCCCGGCGCAGGCCAGCAGCAGCCCGGTGTAGCTGGGATGGCGCAGCAGCTGGTAGGGTCCGGCAGTTATCACCGGCTGGTCGGAGCTGACCATGACCCTGCCGGTGAAGTACTGGCCCAGCGTCTTGATCGACCACCCGCGCAGCACCAGCCCGCCCAGCATGACCACCAGGCCGGCGGCGAAGGCGGCGGCGCCGGGCCGGATCGCGGCCGCCGGGACGATGTGCGGGGCCAGGTAGAGCATGACGCTCGCGGCGATTATCACTGGCATGACGGCGAGCCTCCGTCCGCCGCCGCGGACCCGGGTGGCACTGTCCCGGATGTTGCTGGCGTGGCTGAGTTCCATGCTCCCCCAGGCCATCGTGACGATCAGGAGCAGCAGGCCGGCGGGGTGGCTGGTTTCGAAGTAGGGCTTCATGTCTCCTCCACTGGTTTCCCGTGGACGGTGGTGGCGATCTGGAACAGGCCCGCCAGCTCGTGGCCATAGTGGTCGAGGTCCAGGCCGGGATCGCGGGCCAGCCGGGCCGGCACCGCGTCGAGGGCGGCGCGGATCGCTAGCGCCATGACCAGCGGGTCGAAGTCGGCCCGGAACTCGCCGGTGCCCTGGAAGTGGGTGAGCAGTTCCTGGAGCGCGGCTATCCCGGCCTCGCGGATGGATAGGTCATACAGCGGGCTGCCGTCGGCGCTGCGGCCGTTCAGCGCGATCTCGACGGTCGCCAGCACGTGGTTCCGGTTCTGGCGGATGAAGGCCAGGTTGGCCTGGATGTAGGTGCGGAGCATGCCCGTGCCTGTCGGCTCGGCCTCGAGCCGGGGACCCAGGTAGGCCCGGCCCTTGGCGGACAGCTCGCTGACCAGGTCCCTGATCAGGTCGTCCTTGCCGCCGAAGTGGTAGAGGATCACGCCCTTGCTGGTGCCAGCGGTCTCAGCGATGCGGGCCAGCGAGGCCTGCCCGTACCCCAGCTCGGCGATGGTGTCGATGGCGGCCGCCACGATCTGCGCACGGCGCGCGGTCTCGATGAAGGTCCGGCCCTTCTCCTGACCGACTGCCCTGCTTTCTGACCACATGGTAAGAAAATAATACGCGCGGTCAGCAGGTGTCAATCCGGGGCCCCGTGGTCAGCGCGGCTCCCACGATGCGGCCGTGCGCCGCTCAGCAGAGCATGAGCATCCCGGTCAGTTCGCCGCTTACCTCCGGGTAATAGGACCGGGGGTAAGAAGGATGAGCAATCCGTCTGGGTCGCGCACGGTCGCGATGGTGATCGGTCCGCCCGGGGCCGGCTGGGCGACGCGCCGGGGGGAGCCACCGAGGCCGGGACTGGCCAGCCGGCCAAGCGCGGCTTCGACATCGACGAAGAACGACAGCATGAGGAATACAGTCCGCAGCGGCGGCACGGCCGGCCCGTCCGGGACGCTGCCCACAAGCACGCTGAGTTCCAGAACGCCCGCGTGGTCGTCGGGAACGCGTGCGTCACCGAGGAACACTGTTCGCAGACCGCGACTGGGCGCGCTTGTCCTCGCGACTCCTGGCCCGGCGCAGCCCACCCGGGCGCGCGCGGTTGCGTACAGTTGCAGACGGAGCGTAGCAGCCACGTATCGACGAGGCCGCAGAGCTGGCCGTTCGCGTGGCTGGTTTGGTTTCGGTAACGGACTCCGCGTATCCCGCTCCTGGGCAATCCTGGCTCACCGGAACCGCGGATGCTTCGTAGGCCGGCGTTAAGCAAGGGAGCGTGCGTGGATCAGCTCAGCCTCGGAGTGATATCGCGGTCACGGAAGGAGAACGAGCGGCGGCTCGCGATTCATCCGCTGCACGTCGGCCGGATTGATGCTGGCCTGCGGGAGCGTGTCTATCTCGAGCGGGGCTACGGTGAGCGGTTCGGCGTGCCCGATGACCAGCTGGCATCGTACGTGGCCGGGCTTCGCACCCGTGAAGAACTCCTTGCGGAATGCGATGTCATCCTGCTGCCCAAGCCGCAGCCCCAGGACCTGGCGCAGATGCGGGACGGGCAGGTGCTGTGGGGCTGGCCGCATTGCGTGCAGGACGAGGAGATCACCCAGCTGAGCATTGAGCGGCGGCTCACCCTGATCGCTTTTGAGGCGATGAACTACTGGAATACCGACGGCTCGTTCGGCTTGCATGTCTTTCACAAGAACAACGAACTGGCCGGGTACTGTTCGGTTCTGCACGCCCTGGAACTCATCGGGACGACGGGCGAGTATGGCCGCCGGCTCCGCGCAGCCGTCATCAGCTTCGGGGCTACCGGCCGGGGCGCGGTGACAGCCCTCAACGCGCACGGCGTGAACGACGTTGACGTCCTGACCCATCGTGACATCAACGCCGTCGCCTCCCCGATCCACTCCGCGCGCATGGTGCATTTCGAGCAGGACGCCGGCCACCCCAGCCGCTGCCACGTGCTGCGCGGAACCGGCCGGATACCGCTGGCGGCCTTCCTCACCGGGCACGACATCGTGGTCAACTGCGTGCTGCAGGACACCGACGCGCCGCTGATGTTCGTCACCACCGGCGAGCTGGGCTCGTTCGCGCCTGGCAGTCTCATCGTGGACGTGTCGTGCGACGCGGGCATGGGCTTTGGCTGGGCGCGGCCCACCACCTTCGCCGAGCCTATGGTCACGGTCGGCAATAACGTTCACTACTACGCCGTCGACCACAGCCCGTCGTACCTGTGGAACTCCGCTACCTGGGAGATTAGTGAGGCCGTGCTGGCGCACCTGCGCCCGGTGCTGACCGGCCCCCAGGGCTGGGACGCGAACGAGACAATCCGGCGGGCCATCGAAATCCGCGACGGCGTCATCCGCAATCCGCGCATCCTGTCCTTCCAGCACCGCTCACCGGACTATCCGTACCCATCGCGCCCGCACGAACGCCAGGCAGGCCACGACCGGCCTGACCGCGGGTAACCCGCGGCCCGGTGGATGAGCGGCGTCACCCGCGGGCGGCACGGGGCCGGACGGTCCCTGGCGGGGGGTCCGCACGCGGGCGCGCCGGAGCGGATCGATGGCGAAGAACATGGCCAGGGCCAGGTAGAAGAAGACGGCGATCCGGGGCACGAGGAAGCCAACGGCGGTGGCGCTGGCCTGCAGCACCGCCGCCGCGCGACGTTCCCGGGCGAAGGCTTGCAGTTCCTCTTCGGCCGTGTCGTCGGCCGCGAGGCCGGGTGTCCGCGAGGCGCGCCGGATCATCAGGTAGACCATCAGCGATGCGAGCGTCAGGTTGAGACCGAAGATGATGACCGCGAGGTGCTCCGACGACGTCGCGAGGCGGAGTTGACTGCCGGTGAGGAACGACACCAGCAGGTGCGTAGCGGCGATCCCGGTGGTGAACGGGAGGACCGAGACGAACAGCAGCAACAGCAGGTTCTGCCGCAGGAGCTGGGTGTCGGCGACCCGGATGAACCGGGTCAGGTTGCTGTGCGCGATCCACACGCCGCCGGTGAAGGTGAAGCTGACGAAGTAAGCCAGGTACCGTGGCCACTCGTGTTCGAGCCCGGACCCGAGCGCCCGCCCGGCCGGGACGTGGAGCTCCAGCACGAGCAGGGTGATGGAGATCGCGAAGACCGCGTCGGAGAACGCCTCGAGACGGCCGATGGGCAGCAGGCGGTCCTGGCCGCCGAGGGCCGCCGTCACGCTGGACGGGCCGACCGCGCCGCTCATCATCTTCCGCAGCGACCCGCTCATCCGCGGCCCGTCCGCGCTCGTCCGGTCAGCCGATCACCATGCTCGCGTCGGCAAGCCGCCCAGGCCATCCGGTTCCCCCGCTTGCGTCTGTCTGCCGCCCAGCCGGCCGTGATCACCGGCCGCGCAGCCGCGCCTCTGACCGGACGATAACCCAGCGCCGACCCACGATCCAGCCTGGCCCAGGTCCCGCAGGCAGCCAAACCCCGCCGCGGCTGGGCCCCGACGGGATCGGTGTGCTGGCCGGGGGCGCTGGCGCGGCTGGTCCCGGGCGCTGTCTGGGCGCCGGGGAGCCACCGGGCGAGCAGCACGGCGACGGCGGAGAAGCCTGCGGACCACCAGAATGCCACGTGGAACGCGTCAGCCAGCGTGGCCGGGTGCCAATAAGGACGACCTGGTGATCGCCGCCATCCGCCACTACGGCACGGCGCACCCGGTGAACATCCCCGACACCGGGAGCCTGCGCGGCGACGTGATCGCCTTGCTCAGCACGTTCAGCAGCATGCGGTCAGCTTCGCCACCACCGTCAGCGCCGTGTTCTCCGGCCTGCTGGCCAGCGCTGGCCTCACCCCAGCCCAGGTGCGCGAGAAGGTCCTGGCCGGCCGCCCGCTGTGGCCGGGCCCGATCTTCGCCCGGGCGCAGCAGCGCGGCGAGATCGACCTCGACCGCATCCCCCGGCCGTCCTGGCCATGCCGCTCATCGCCATCAGCGCCCGGCAGGGACAGGCGGACCCGGGCCTGACTCAGGAACCTGGGCGGGGATCCTGAGAGTCGCTCACCGCATCCGGGGTCATGGGCACGGGCTCGGCGTGCCAGATGTCGCGGCAGTAGTCGCGGACGGTGCGGTCCGAGGAGAAGAAACCTGAGCGCGCCGTGTTCAGGATGGACATCCGGGTCCACCGGTCCTGATCGGCCCAGGCCGGCCCCGCGGCGTGGTCGTGGCAGTCGATGTAGGAGCGGTAGTCGGCGAAGACCATGTATTCGTCCCATTCCAGCAGCGAGGTGGTGACCGGCTCGAACGCCTCGCGGTCCCCGCCGGAGAAGACACCCGAGGTGAGGGCGTCCATGGCTGCCTTGAGTTCGGTGTCGTTGCGGTAGTACGTGTTCGCGGAATAGCCGGCTTGCCGGAGGGCGGTGGCGTCGCTGGCGGTGAGGCCGAACAGGAAGAAGTTGTCGGCGCCGACCCGGTCGCGGATCTCGATGTTGGCGCCGTCGAGGGTGCCAACGGTGACAGCCCCATTGAGGGCCAGTTTCATGTTGCCCGTGCCGGATGCTTCCTTGCCGGCGAGCGAGATCTGCTCAGAGATGTTGCCGGCGGGCAGCAGCAATTCGCTGACCGAGACGTTGTAGTCGGGGAGGAAGACCACTTTGATCTGGCCGGCCACGTCCGAGTCGGCGTTGACCACGGCGCCGACCGAGTTGATCACTTTGATGATGCGCTTGGCTTCTTGGTATCCCGGCGCGGCCTTCGCGCCGAAGATGACCGTGCAGGGCGTTACGGCGGTACCCGGGTTTGCCTTGATCCGGTTATACAGGGTGACGATGTGCAGCACCTTGAGGAGCTGGCGTTTGTATTCGTGCAGCCGCTTGGCCATGACGTCGAACAGTGAGCTGGGGTCGATGGTGATGCCGGTGACGGCGCGGGTATGGGCGGCCAGGTCAAGCTTGTTGAGCCGCTTCACCTCCCGCCACTGCTCCCGGAACCCGGCATCGTCGGCGAAGGCCTCGAGTTCCCGCAGCCGGTCCAGGTCGGTCAGCCATCGCTGGTCTCCCAGCCGGGTGGTGATCAGGGCGGACAGGCGCGGGTTGGCCAGGCGGAGGAACCGGCGGGGGCTGACGCCGTTGGTCTCGTTCAGGAACTTCCCGGGCCACAGGTCCGCGAGGTCGTGCAGCGTGGTCTCGGTGAGCAGGCGGGTGTGCAGCTCGGCCACGCCGTTGACAGCGAAGCTGCCGGCCACGGCCAGGTTGGCCATCCGTATCCGGCGCTCGGGCACCTCCTGGATCAGCGATACCCGGGCGATGCGCTCATCCTCGCCTGGGTGGTGGGCGCGCACGCCTTCGAGGAAGAAGTGATTGATGGCGTAGATGATCTCCAGGTGGCGGGGCAGCAGCCGCTCGAACATGGAGACGGGCCAGGTTTCCAGGCCTTCGGGCAGCAGGGTGTGGCAGGTGTAGGCGAAGGTACGGCGGGTGATCGACCAGGCCTGCTCCCAGCCGACCCCGTACTCGTCGACCAGCAGCCGCATGAGCTCGGGTATCGCCAGCACGGGATGGGTGTCGTTGAGCTGGATGACGACCTTGCTCGGGAACGTCTCCCACTCGCTGTTGCGGAACCGGAACCGGCGGATGATGTCCCGCAGCGAGCAGGAGACCAGGAAATACTGCTGCTTGAGCCGCAGCTCCCGGCCGGCCGGCGTGCTCTCACTGGGATACAGCACCTTGGTGACGTTCTCCGAGCGCATCTGTGTCTCGACGGCCTCCGCATAGTGACCCGCGTTGAACAGGGCCAGGTCGAACGATTCGCGGGCCGCCCGGGCTTGCCACAGCCGGATGATGTTGACCGTCTCGGTGCCATAGCCGGGGACGAGCATGTGGCTGGGCTCGCCGCGCACCGTCTCTCCTGGCACCCAGCGGGCCCGCAGCCCGCCCTGATCGTCGTCCACCGGCTCGGTGTGGCCGTAGAAGCCGACGGCCTGGCGGTCGTCGGGGGCGGGGAACTCCCACGGGTTGCCGTAGAACGTCCAGTCGTCGGGATGCTCTACCTGGTAGCCATTCTCGAAGGCCTGCTTGAAGATCCCGAACTCGTACCGGATGCCGTAGCCCACCGCCGGAATGTCGAGGGTCGCCAGCGAGTCGAGCAGGCAGGCGGCCAGCCGGCCGAGGCCGCCGTTCCCCAGCCCCGGCTCCACATCGAGAGCCTCAACAGCATCGGCGGAAACACCACTGTTGGCCAGCGCCTGGCGGGCCAGGCCGGCCGTCCCGGTGTACATCGCGTTCTGGCCGAGCTGACGGCCCAGCATGTACTCGGCCGACAGGTAGTAGACGAACTTCGGGTTGGTGGCGTAGTGCGCCTCGGCTGTCCTGGCCCGGCGGTCCGCGAGCCGGTCACGGATGGTGACAGCCAGCGTCCAGTAGGCGTCACGAGCGCTGGACGACTCGACCGTCGTCCCCCGGTCGTAGTACAGGTTGTCAACCAGGTCCTGTTCGAATTCAGCCAGCGTGCGGCCCATCCGCCGGGCCCGTGGTCCGCGTCTTAAAGACATGCGCCGAATCTAACCCCCAGCGCGCGGCGGCGACAGTCCCAAGCCGGGATGGGAGCGTGAGCAGGAATTCCGGTCCAGGCTCAGGGTAGCCAGCGTCAGCGCCCGTAGATCGTTCCGGCGAAAGAGCTAGGGCATCTGGGGCCGAGCCTTTTATCCTGGGGGCTTAGCTGTCACTATGGTGTGTCTTGTCGTCCTCTGGGTGTGATGCTGCTGGTTCCTCAGCTCGGGTTCCGCGTTCACGCCCGCCGCTGTTAGGGGGGTTGATCGTGGCGATGAGCCGGCTGAGGCCGGCTCGGTATGCCGTTCAGTCCCCTGGGCAAGAGCGACTGCACGGCCTTGATCAGGATGCCTTCCGGGCCAGGCTAACGGTGGCTCGAAACACGACAGTAACCGGTGAGGCAGCTGTGTTCATTGTGATGATTGCGACGGAATGTGCGCCAGCGGCGCAGGCGGGCGGGCTGGGACAGGTCATCTTCGGCCTGAGCCGGGAGCTGGAGCTGCGGGGCCACGTTGTCGAGATAATCATTCCGAAATACGACTGTCTTCACTACGACCAGATTTTCGGGCTCACGGTAGCCCATGAGGACCTGTGGGTTCCATGGTACAGCGGGTCCGTGCACTGCACAGTGTGGTTCGGGTGGGTTCACGGCAGGAGGTGCTTTTTCATCGATCCGCACTCACCGGACCTCTTCTTCAACCGGGGGCACTTGTATGGCTCGCACGACGATGTGACCAGGTTTGCCTTCTTGTCGAAGGCGGCCATGGAGTTCATGTGGCAGACTGGGAAACGCCCCGAGGTCATCCACTGCCACGACTGGCAGACGGCCATCGTGCCGGTGCTGCTCTACGAGGTCTACCAGCACATCGGCATGCATGATCAGCGTGTTTGCTATACCGTCCACAATTTCGCGCATCAGGGCATCTGCGGTGAGTACGTCCTGTGGGAGACAGGCCTCACTCGCCCGGCGCACTTCTTTGATGACGATCGGCTCCGCGATAACTTCAATTACAGCGCGATTAACCTGATGAAGGGCGGCATCGTCTACTCTAACTTCGTCACCACGGTGTCACCGCAACACGCCTGGGAGGTGATCAACACCGATCAGGGCATGGGCCTGGGGCCTACCCTCGCCCTGCACAGGGACAAGTTCGGTGGTGTCCTCAATGGTATCGACTACAACGTCTGGAACCCGGAGATCGATCTCCTTATCCCGGAGAACTACACGGCGGACACGGTAGAGCTCAAGTATGCGAATAAAGATGCCCTGCGAGACCGGCTGCTGTTGCGGAAGGAGTATAAGCCGATAATCGCCTACGTGGGCCGGGTCGACCGCCAGAAAGGCGTGCACCTCATCGAGCACGCGATTTCCTATGCCTTGTCCCAGGGCGCGCAGTTCGTTTTACTGGGCGCCTGCCCGGATCCGGACATCAATGCCCAATTCTGGAACCTGAAGAATTATCTGAATGACAACCCGGACTGTCACCTGGAACTTGGATTCGACGAGGGCCTGGCCCATCTGATCTACGCCGGGGCCGACATGGTGGTGATGCCCAGCCAATTCGAGCCGTGCGGCCTGGCCCAGATGACCGCCCTCAAGTACGGCACCGTCCCCATCGTGCGAGCCATCGGCGGCCTGGTGGACACGGTCTTCGACCGCGACTACTCCGACCGTCCCCCGGGCGACCGGAACGGCTATGTGTTCCACCAGCTCGACAACCCGGCGCTGGAGTCCGCGCTGGAGCGGGCCATCGGGCTTTGGTACTCGTACCCGGACGACTTCCGCGAGCTTATGCTGAATGGAATGCAGGCAGATAATTCCTGGACTCAGGCCGGCCAGCACTACCTGAACATCTACGACTATATCCGCCACAGGTAAGAATCCGCGCGCTGCGAGACAAAGGAGCCAGAGCAATGGGCGAGCTTGCCGAGTACATTGACGGCCTTCCCAACATCTGCGGCTCGGAGCCACGCATCGAGGAGGCGATACGGGCCAAGAGCGCTGATCCCGTATTCATGCCACCCGGCGTTACCGGGTTCGCCGGGGTGGACAGTACTTTCGCTATTGGCCTGCACATGCACCAGCCGCTCATCCCTGCGGGCGGGCCAGATCTGCGCACCGCGCCGATCATCAGCAACCTGCAGTGGATGATGGAGAACCCCAGTATCGGCGACAACCACAACGCCCCGGTGTTCCTGAGCTGCTACAAACGGATGGGCGAGTTCGTCCCCCAGTTGCTCGACGAGGGGCTCGCGCCGCGGGTCATGCTCGAATACTCGGGCACCTTGCTGCACGGACTGCGCCAGATGGGCGCCAACGACGTGCTCGACGCCCTGGCCGGCATCACGGACGGCACCCCCAACCGGCAGGCGGTGGAGTGGCTGGGCTGTCCGTGGGGGCATGCCGTGGCGCCCTCCACCCCCGTGCAGGACTACCGGCTGCACGTGCGGGCCTGGCAGCACCATTTCGCCGCCCTCTTCGGCCTGGAAGCTCTCAGCCGGGTCCGCGGCTTCTCCCCCGCGGAGATGGCCCTGCCCAACCATCCGGACGTCGCCTACGAGTTCGTCAAGACCCTCACCGACTGCGGCTACCAGTGGGTCCTGGTCCAGGAACACACGGTGGAGGAACCCGGTGGTGGCGGGCTCCAGCGGCCGCACGTGCCGCATCGCCTGGTCTGCACCAGCTCCACCGGCGATGTCGCCAGCATTACCGCTGTGGTCAAGACCCAGGGCAGCGACACCAAGCTGGTCGGCCAGATGCAGCCGTACTATGAGGCCAGGGGCCTTTCACGCCGTGACCTTGGCGGCAGCCGCGTTCCCCCCCTGGTCACCCAGATCGCCGACGGTGAAAACGGCGGGGTCATGATGAATGAGTTCCCGCCGAAGTATTTCGACGTGATCCGGGAGTGCTCGGGTACCCAGACCCCGGCCATGAACGTCACCGAGTACCTGGAACGGCTGCACTCGGCCGGCGTCGGCCCCGGTGATCTGCCCGTGCTCCAGCCCCAGTTCCAGTCCAGGATCTGGGGCCGGATGAACCCCGGCGATGGGCCGGACCGGCTGGCCGAGGTGATCAAGCAGCTGCAGGACGAGGACGGGCGCTTCAGCATGGAGGGCGGCAGCTGGACCAACAACATCTCCTGGGTCCGCGGCTACGACCGGGTGCTGGCCCCCATGGACGAAGCCAGCTCGTTGTTTAACGAGCGGGTCCTGGCCAAAGCCGTTCCGACCGACGATCCCCGCTACCGCAACGCCCTGTTCCACCTGCTCACCGCCGAGACCAGCTGCTACCGCTACTGGGGCGAGGGCATCTGGACCGACTACGGCGCCGAACTGGCCCGGCGCACCATCGAGATCGTGACCCACGACCTGTAACCGCTAAGGAACCCCGATGGCTGACCCGGCCTTCGCCCTGGTGCTCAACCTGCATCAGCCCGCTCGCAATCTTGAGGACCTCCTTGAGCGGCAGGAGTGGGAGGCCCGGGAGATCCTCTGGGCCATGGACCGGATACCCCGCTCGCTATGGGCCTATGAGGACGTGGGCCGGGTGCACCTGTCGGTTTCCGGCACTCTGCTCGAGACCCTGGCCAGTCCCGACTTCCAGGACCGCGTCTACGGAATCGTGGACTGCGGGTCGCTGCTGTGGTACCTGCAGAACACCAGGATCATCCGCATCCTGGGCACCGGCTATTACCACCCCGTCCTCCCCCTCATTCCCCGGGCTGACTGTGACGAGCAGATCGCGCGCTGGCAGGGGATCGGTCAGCACCTTTTTGCGCGTACTTACTTCCCCGGGTTCTGGCCTCCGGAGATGGGCTTCTGCATGGAGCTCATCCCCGCTCTCAAACGCCAGAACTACCGCTACGTGCTGGTCGACAGTGAGCATGTCGAAGCGGTCACCCCCATGGGCTGGGACGAGCTCCGTTACCGTCCGCACATCGCCAGGTTCGGGGGCGAAGAAATCATCGTCGTGGTGCGTGACCGTGAGCTCTCCAACGCCCAGGAAGCGGGAATGGAAGCGGACTGGTTCATTCACGAGGTGTCCCAGCGGACCAGGCACTGTACCTTCCCGCCCCTCGTGACCACCTGCACCGATGGGGAGAACGGCGGCTGGTTCCGCAACACCTCACCAGAAGCCAACTTCTGGTCCGTGTTCTACCAGGACCTGCTGCGGCGGACACGGGACAACCGGAGCAACGGCATTCACCCCTGCTTCATCGACGACTACCTCGACCGGCACGGCAGCCACGGTGAGGTTACGGTGCGCCCGGGCGCGTGGAATACCGGCCTGCACGACGGCTCGGGCTTTGCCCAGTGGGTCGGCTCGCCGGCCCAGCAGGCGGCGCTGACCCGTCTGGACGAGATAAGCCAGGCCATCTACGCTGCCCGCCGCAATGCCATCGGCATCTCCGTTCGCGACCCCGGCGTGTACCGGCTCCTCGAGGAAGCCCACTGGCGGGTTCTCCGGGCCGAGACCAGCTGCAACTTCTTCTGGGGCGAAGCCTGGCTGGAGCGCTGCTACGACGACCTCGACCGGGCCACCCAGATGCTGAATGAAGCGGGATCACGTCTGACGTGAGTCCCAGCCACGTGATGGCCGTGACGGCATCCGGGATGGCAGGAATGAAACGCGACGGGAGACACCGATCACGTTGCCGTGCTGGCCCGGGGCAACGGCGCTGCCGTTGCCCCGGTAATCCGCCGGGCGTATGGTCAAAGAGCAGTTGTTCCGATCGCCTGGGCATGGATGGAGCCGGACGGCCTTGGGGCGTCGCTCCAGACCTTGGTGACGTGGTTGAGTTACTGAGGAAGAGCCTCATGAGCGTCCCTGAACGGGCGGGTGTAACCGCACAGCGGGGTGCCGGGCCGGATTACCGGGAGGCCGGTGCCGCCAGGTCCTGGACCGGCACCGATACGCCCCGCGCGGCGGTGGGCCGGCCGGGCCCGCATCGGAACGCTCCAGCGGCCATCTCGCCGCGATCTTGCGTCAGGGTGGCCCGTGCCCGGGCTACGCGCCGCACCCACGGCCGTTGCTGACGCGGCCGCGAAGGCGGCCGGCCGGGCGGCCCGGCGCGCAGCGAAAAGGAGAAACGCCGGATGCCTAGCGAAGCAGCGATGCCGGATACGCGGCTGGTGGAACTGCCCGGCCGCGGCACGACGCGGGTGTGGGAGTGTGCCGGGCCGCCGGGCGCGGCTACCCTGATGCTCATCCACGGGGTGGCGGGCACAGCCGAGCTGAACTGGGCGAAGTCCTTCGAGCCGCTCGGACGGCACTTCCGGGTCGTCGCCGCCGACCTGCGTGGCCATGGTGACGGGATCCCGCTGTGCTCCCGGTTCCGGCTAGAGGATTGCGCCGACGATGTCGCCGCGCTGGCTGGCGTCCTTAATATCCGCCGGTTTGCTGCCGTGGGCTACTCCATGGGGGGCATGATTGCCCAGCTGGTGTACCGGCGGCACGCGCCGCTGTTGTCGGGCCTGGTGCTGTGCGCTACCGCGGGGAGCATGTCCGGATCACCGGCGGAGCAGATGGCCGCCCTGGCCATGCCGACGATGGCCGCCGCCCTGCAATGGAACCCGATGCTGCACGTGATGGGCGCCGACTTCCTCGGCACCTCGCTGCTGGGCCGCGTTGATGACCCAGAGACAGCCAGGTGGGCCTGCGCCCAGCTGAGCCGGACCAGTCTGGCGACCGTGGTTTCGGCCACGGACGCGGTCTGCGGGTTCACCTCGGACAGCTGGATCAGCCAGGTCGATGTGCGCACCGCAGTGGTCATCACGGCCCGGGACCGCGTCGTACCGCCCGACCGCCAGCTGAAGCTGGCGCGGGCCATCCCGGGCGCATCGGTCCACTACGTGGACAGCGATCACGGGGCATGCATCAACGCGCCGCAGTTGTTCGCCCGCGCACTGATCGAGGCCTGCTGGTCGGCGGCGCCAGCCGGCGACAGCACGCTGGGCACACCAGCCTGACGCGGCCGGGTGATGCCATGATTGGCAACTGGCCTGCAGACTGAGGTAGCGGCATTCTCCTGAAGCCGCGGCGTGGGAGGGATGGCTCACTATGAGCTCACTGGCGGATTTCGGCCTGACGGTGGACGACGTCGAGCGCCTGGTCACTGGCGTGCACCACGATCCGCACAGCGTGCTGGGCGCGCACCCGGCGCCGGACAGCCCGGGCGGTGGTGGTGTGGTGGTCCGCGGGTGGCGTCCTGATGCGGCCGGCATGGTCATCATCGCCGGTGAGCAGCGGATCGAGATGCGCTGCGTGCACCCAGCGGGCGTGTTCGCCGGGGTACTGGACGGGACGGTGCAGGGGCCGGGGAGCCCGGATTACCGGCTGGAGGTGACTTATCCAGATGGGGTCGTGGTGCTGGTCGATGATCCCTATCGGTACTGGCCCACGCTCGGGCAGCTCGACCTGCACTTGCTGGCCGAGGGGCGGCACGAGGGGTTGTGGCGGCATCTCGGGGCGCAGGTGAGGGTGCATCAGGGGACGCCTGGCACGTCGTACGCGGTGTGGGCGCCCAGCGCCCGGGCGGTGCGGGTGGTTGGTGACTTCAACAGCTGGGATGGCCGCCTTCACCCGATGAGGGTACTGGGCAGTTCGGGGGTGTGGGAGATCTTCCTGCCTGGGGTCGGCCCGGGCGCTCGCTACAAGTTCGAGGTGGTGAGCCAGCACGGGCAGCTGAGTCTGCGGGCGGACCCGTTCGCCTTCGCCGCCGAGGTCCCGCCGGCCACGGCCAGTGTGGTCACCCAGAGCAGCTACGAATGGCAGGACGCAGCATGGTTCGCGGGCCAGGAAGCCACTGACCTGCTGCACTCTCCGGTGTCGGTCTATGAGTGCCATCTGGGCTCGTGGCGGCTGACCCAGGATGACGACGGCAGGTGGCGGCCGCTGACCTACCGCGAGGCGGCTGAGGCCCTGCCCGCGTATGTCAGCGACCTCGGTTTCACCCACGTGGAGTTCCTCCCGATCGCGGAGCACCCGTTCTCCGGTTCCTGGGGCTATCAGGTGACCGGGTTCTACGCGCCGACAGCACGGTACGGCACCCCCGATGACTTCCGCTATCTGGTCGACCGGCTGCATCAGGCCGGCATCGGGGTTCTCGTCGACTGGGTCGCCGGGCACTTCCCCAAGGACGACTGGGCGCTGGCGCGCTTCGACGGCACGGCGCTGTACGAGCACGCCGACCCCCGCCTCGGCGAGCATCCCGACTGGGGCACGCTGGTGTTCAACTACGGGCGGCATGAAGTCCGGAACTTCCTGCTCGCGAACGCGCTGTTCTGGATCGAGGAGTTCCACGTCGACGGCCTGCGCGTGGACGCGGTCGCCTCGATGCTCTACCTGGACTATTCGCGCAAAGAGGGCGAATGGGTCACGAACCGGTTCGGCGGCCGGGAGAATCTGGAAGCCATCGACTTCATCAAGGAAGCCAACGCAGTGGTATACCGCCACCACCCCTCGGTCATGATGGTCGCCGAGGAGTCCACCTCATGGCCGGCCGTCTCCCGCCCCACTTACCTGGGCGGGCTCGGTTTCGGTTTCAAATGGAATATGGGCTGGATGCACGATACCCTGACTTATTTCGCCAAGGACCCGGTGCACCGGCGCTACCACCATCACGAACTCACGTTTGCCTTGCTGTACGCGTTCAGCGAGAACTTCATGCTGCCGCTAAGCCACGACGAGGTCGCCCACGGAAAGGGATCGCTGCTCGGCAAGATGCCAGGCGACCGCTGGCAGCAATTTGCCAACCTGCGCGCATTGCTCACCTGGATGTGGGCCCATCCCGGGCGGCCGCTCTTGTTCATGGGCGGCGAGATCGCGCAGAACGATGAGTGGCGGCATGACGGCAGCATCGATTGGCACCTTCTTGACTACCCTGAGCACGCCGGAGTGCAGGCACTAGTCCGCGAGCTCAACGCCGTCTACCGTCTCGAGCCCGCATTGTGGGAGCAGGACTTCGACTGGCCCGGTTTCCGCTGGATCAACCCCAACGACGCTGAGAATAGCGTGCTGTCATTCCTCAGGTTCCCGGCCACAGGCGGGCGCCCCGTCGCATGCGTCGCGAATCTGACGCCGGTATCCCGCTATGACTACCGCATCGGGCTCCCGGAGCCGGGACGCTGGGTGGAAATCCTCAACTCCGACAGCGCGAAGTTCGGGGGCAGCAATACCCTGGTCGGTGCCGTCACCGCCGAGCCCGCCGGCTGGAACGACCTCGGCTACTCCGCCACCCTCACGCTGCCGCCCCTGGGTGTCCTGTGGCTGGCCCACGATCCGGAGCCCAGCCCGTAGCCGCTGCCGGTGAACTCGTCCAGCTGTGGCACGTCGTCGCAGCTCAGCGGCTGCGGGACGTACTGTCAGCGGCCCCGGGATCAGACCTCGATGCTGGCGCCCTGGGCGTCCCGGGCCGGGGCGGTTTCGTCATCGAACCACACCCCGCCCTCGGCCAGGTAACGGAAGCGCAGCATGCTGCCGACCGGGACGGTCACCGTGACGCTGCGGGCGCCATTCGCCCGCCGCCGCAGCGGGTGCGCCAAGGGATTCCAGTCGTTGAAATCACCGACCACGGACACAGCCCCGCAGGGCTCATCGGCGGGCAGTGTGAAGGTAATGCGGACCGTGCCGTCACGGCCAGGCCTGGTTGTCTTGATCAATTGCTGTTCTCCAACTTGCGCGCTACTCGAATTGATTGGGGCCATCGCGCTCGCTGCGCCTACTTGCCAGCTGCTACGCCCGGGAAAGCGCAACAACCGGAAGTGGCTCTGCAGCAGTGCCGTCATCGATGCGGCTGAACTGGACGACAACAAGATCGTTATCGCTCAGGTCCTCCAGCTGACTGGCCGACGCGATGAATATCGTCGGCTTCTCGCCGGTCATCCTCCCGTAGGCAGACTGCAAGCCAAATGCTACCTTGCCGCTGATCTCCGGGCCAAGCCCGGTTATCCGGCCGGCCTCGGCCAATATTTCAGTCATTACTGATCTTCCTTCCTTGGCGACGTAGCTGGTAATGGCTTGTATTTCCAGGCCAGCCTGCCGGGGAGGCCTCCAAAGATCTCCGACCTACTCAGCGGAGAATCCGTGCTGCGAGTTCAACGTAGCCAGGACTGGGCGGTTCTGCAAGCCTCGGTCACTGATCACACTGGCCGCGACCAGGCACTGAAGTCACAGCGCACACGGATTGCTGCTCAAAATTGTCAGTAACTTTGAGGTAACCTGCTCGTATGCTGCATCCAAAGTTAGCAGCTTAACCAGCATTTCACGAGCCGTCACCAGCGGTTCACTGGCTCAGCGCAGCCCAGCGCATGCTGTCGCGGTCGCCACTTCTGCGGACCGGACCCGGCCCAGTCCGCCGACCCGCACCGGCCGGCGGGCCACCGCGGCGCGGCACCGCCGCGCTTGCCCACGGGGGGCTGGTCGTGCCCGCCGGCCGTAGTCCCGCCGGGCACCTGACCGTGTGGACCGCGGGCGCATGGCCGGCGGTCATCGAGGTGCTGCCCCATTACCCGCCATAGGTGACGGGCCGGTGCTTTGACTCCCCGCCTCAGCAGTCACATTTTTCACATCGATTCACGGTCAACGGATCGCTGCCCGCCCCCGGTCCCGAACTTGGCCCCAGTCGTTCATCGCCCGGGCTTCTGAGAGATGGCTATTGTGCACGGCCAAACTGTTGACCGCTAAGAGGAGGGCAGTTATTTTTTTTGGGGGAGATCCGGGGGGTGGGGATCTTGACTGTCCTGACCGGCAGGCGTGTCCTTACCGCGCCAGCGGCCGATGTGGGCGCTCAGCACGGCCCGGTACGCGCGGGATCCACAACAAGTGCGGCCAGGGTTTCCTTTACCGCCAGATCCGGTTACCCAGCCGTCCGCATCCCGGGATCGGCCCGGTTCCCGGTCGCGTTCCTCCCGGGCCGGCGGCGCCAGGCCTGGAGTGCGCAATGACGGACACGGACACGGGCGATCCGGCACGCCCTCTTGAGGATCTGCCGGCTGCGGTACCTGCCGGACCGGCACTGAAGATCTTTATCAACTACCGCCACGAGGACATGCCGTTCGCGGCGACCACGTTGTACCGGGAACTCAGGGGGCGGTTTGGCCCGGAGAACATCTTCTTCGACCAAGGCTCGCTGCGGCCGGGAATGCGGTTTCCCGAGGAGATCAGGTCGCATCTGACCGACAGTGCCGGCGCGTTCATCGCGATGATCGGATCGAAGTGGACGCCGACCATGATTGCCCATCGGCAGCACGGTGACCTTGACTACGTCATCAAGGAAATTGAGCTTGCCCTGCAGAACGGATGGACTGTCATTCCCGTCCTGGTGGATGACGCCAGGCTCCCTGATGCGCTCCAGCTCCCGCCGGCCGTCAGGGCACTGCCGGACTGCCAGGTCGCGCGCCTGCGCCAGATCAACCTGGACGATGACGTAGCAGATCTGGGCACCCGCCTCGACGAGATCCGCAAGGCCAGGACCCCCGAAACCGGTCCTCCGCCAGCAAAGCTGATGGAGACGCCTGGCGGCACCCCGGCCACCGCGGAGGCGATGCTGCTCGGCCCGGCCGAAGTCTCGGCCCCGATACTGTCAGCCGACGACGAGCATTACCAGATGCTGATCGAGGAGGCTGACAACCTGGTTCTCTTCCTCGGCGCGGGAGCGAACGCGGACGACCACGAGGGGCCCTTCCGGGCGGGCGCAGCGATGCTCCCGGACGACAGGGACCTCGCGGAGTATCTCGCGGCCAAGGTCAGGCTGAAGTCCGGGCAGCGAGACCTGGCCGAAGTGGCACAGTATGTCCGGATGATCCGCGGTGAGCCGAATGTATTCCGCTGGGTGAACCAGATCCTGCGCGTCGACTCGGAGCCAGGCCCAGTCCATAGGTATCTGGCCCGCCTGCCGAAGCGGCTCGAGGAGCTGGGACTCGAGAAGCGTTATCAGATGATCGTCACGCCCAAGCTGGACCTGGCGCTGGAGCAGGCCTTCCGCGAAGAGGGCGAGCCGTTTGACGTCGCCGTTTACATGGCTCCAGGAACTGAATACGCGGGCCGGTTCGTTCACCTGCCGTGGGGGGACGCCGATCCGCGGCCGATCGTACTGCCCAACGAATACACCGGTTTCCCCATCGTTACCGACTACGGCGAGCTGACCCGCACGGTGATCGTCAGGATCAGCGGTGCGGTCGATGACCTGGAAACGGGCTACCGCTGGAAAAGCAACTTCGTCATCACGGAAGACCACTACATCGACTACCTGGGCGGGCGCCCGGCCGAGGAGGTCGTTCCCACTCAGATCCTGGCCAAGCTGCGCCAGGCGAGTTGCCTGTTCCTCGGCTACACGATAGCCGACTGGCGGCTCAGAGTATTCCTGCACTGGATCTGGCACGGCGAAAGACCGGGCGGCGCCACACACTGGGCGGTCGAGCGCGATCCCGATCTGCTCGAGCGGCAGTTCTGGCAGCGGTCCGGGGTATGCCTGTACAAATGCCGCCTGACCGATTACGTGCATGGGCTGGACAGGTTTCTCGAAGATCATCGCGACGAGCTGATATGAGCGAGGCCAGGGGATCCGTCGAGCCCCGCGTGAGCCCGTATTTCGGGCTCGACTACTACGAGGAGAAATTCGGCTCGTGGTTCTTCGGGCGCGACGCCGAAGGTGGCAAGATCATCACGAACCTCCGCGCCGCCCGGCTGACGCTGCTGCACGCCGAGAGCGGGGTCGGCAAGAGCTCGCTGCTGCGCGCCGGTGTCGCCTGGCGGCTGCGCAAGCTCGCGGGCGACAGCGTGGCACGCCGGGGTACGGCCCGCTCAGTCCCCATTGTCTTCAGCTCATGGAAGGATGACCCCGTCCCCGAGCTGGCGGGCGCCATCCGGACCGCGATCCGGCCGTACCTGGCCGGCCGTCCGGAGCCTGAGCTGCCCGCCGACCGGCTCGACGAGGCTATCGCCGCGGCAGCAGGCGCGGCGAACTCCAGCCTGTTCGTCATGCTCGACCAGTTCGAGGAGTACTTCCTCTATCGCTCCCGTGAGCCCGCTCCCGAGCGGTTCGCTGACGAGCTGGCCCGCTGCATCAACCGGACCGACCTGCGGGCCAACTTCCTGATCGCGATCCGCGAAGACGCGTACGCCGGCCTTGGGGACCTGTTCAAGGGCCGGATCGCCAACGTCTACAGCAACTATCTCCACGTCGAGTATCTCGATCGTGCGGCGGCGGAGAAGGCGATCCGGGAGCCACTGAATATTTACAACGGCCAGCCTGACATCGCTGAGCCCGTAACGATCCAGGATGAGCTCGTCGACGCCGTGCTCGACCAGGTCCGGGCGTTCGGCGGCGACGGCGACGCGGCGCCGGCCCTCGGGGTGGCCGCCAATGGCGGCGGCCGCGTCGCGACACCGCTGCTGCAGCTGGTGATGGAGACGGTCTGGCAGCGCGAGCGCGCGGAGCACTCGCACCAGCTACGGCTGTCGACGCTGCAGGATCTGCATGGCGTCAGGATGATCGTCGATGCGCACCTGGCCAAGGCGCTGAACGCCCTGGGCAGCGGCGAGCGGGAGACCGCCATCGACATGTTCGACCATCTCGTGACCCCGTCGGGTGGGAAGATCGCGGAGTCGGTTCCTGACCTGGCCAAGCGGACCGGGCACAGCGAGGCCCAGGTCGGGAACGTCCTGGAGAAGCTCGACCGCGAGCGCATCGTGCGGCCCATCCCGGCCGCTCCTGGGCAGGACCCCATGCGGTTCCGCCGCTACGAGATCTTCCACGACGTGCTCGCGGCGACCATCAACCGCGCGATCACGGCCCGCGAAGAGCAGCGCCACTCGCGCCGGATCCGGCGCTTCGCCGTCCTGGCCGTGGGCCTGCTGGCCGTGGCGCTGGCGGTGGTGGGCCTGTTCGCCTTCCTCTGGCACCGCGCCAATACTGACGAGCTGACCGCGGAATCGCGCCAGCTGGCGGCCGAGGCGGATGTGAACGCCACACGTAACCCGCAGCTCAGCGTCCTGCTGGCGCTGCGCGCACTGCACCTGCAGTACACGAGCCAGGCCGAGGACGCGCTGCGGTCCGCGCTCCCCGATCTCCAGGCCGTGCGGACCTTTCAGCTCGGCACGACGGTTAACTCAGCGGTGTTCGATCCCGCTAACTCGAACGAGATCGCCAGCGCCGACCGGTTCGGCGTCGATTCGATCTGGGACGTCAGCACCGGGCGCCGCCTGGTTCGCATGTCAATGGGCGGTTTCGCGAACACCGGAGGCGCCCTGGCCGTGGCTTTCAACCCGGGCGGCAGCGAAATCGCAGCCGGTTTCGCGGAGGGCCAGGTGGCCGTGTTCGACACGCGCACCGGACGGAAACTACAGTCGGTCACCGTCGCCCATACGCCAGATGTCAACGGTGTCGAATTTCTCGGCCACACCGGCGTGCTGGCTCTCGCCACCCAGCAGGGCATCAGGCTCTGGCTGCCTGGGCATGCGGTGCACAGCCTGTCCAGCATCGCGGCGTTCACCATCGCCGTCAACCCGCACGACCCGGCGCAGTTCGCCGCGGTCGCCGCCGATGGGACCACCGTCTTTACCATCACCAGTTCAGGCCACGTCCGGCAGCAGCAGCTCCCATTCGACCCGGCGGGGACCAACGACGCCGCGTTCAGCCCCGACGGCCGCGACGTCGCGACGGCTAACAGCGATGGGAAGGTGAGGGTCTACCGCCTGGCCCCGCTGAAGCTGATGATGACCCTCGACGCAGGCGAGGCAGACGCGCTGAGCCTCGCGTTCAGCCCGGACGGGCAGCAGCTCGTAGCCGGGTACTCGAGCGGGCGGGCGCGCGTCTGGGACACCTCGACCCGGCTGGAGCTGACGCTGCTGGCGGGCAACGCCGCCTCCGTCCGGACGGCCCGGTTCAACGCCGACGGCAGCGAAGTGGTGACATCCAGCGATGACGGCACGATCCGCGTCTGGTATTCCCGCCCGCGCGAGCTGCGGACAGAGTTCGCCAGCCCGTCCACCGGCGGTACGCCCAACCTTCTCGATGGCGCCCAGTTCCTGTCCGGCAGCCGGATAATCGCGCTCGACAACTCCGGGAGTCTCCGCGTGTTCACGGCCCGCGGTGTGCCGCTGACCGTCATCAAGCCCACCGTCGGCACGGTGAACACGGCGGCCTGGGATCGGGCCGGGACTTCGCTCGTCACGGCTGACCTGGACGGGACCGTGGACGTGTGGCGCGCCACCGGCCCGGGCTACACCCAGGTCCCCCTTGCTTCTCCCATTCAATTGACTGGGACAGCGGCGAACGTCGAGATGAGCCCAGACGGGTCCCGCATCGCGATCGTGGCCACCGGCGACTACTACACGGTTCAGCTGCGGAGCGCAGCTACCGGCCAGCTGCTGCGCAGGCTCGGCTCGGTCAACTCGATCTCGTCGATCGCGTTCAGCCCGAACGGGCAGCAGATCCTCGCCGGAGACTACAACGGCCAGGTGGAGGTATGGTCCGCCGCCACCGGGCGGCGGATCCGGGTGATCGGCAGGCCCGGTCCGTACATCAGCGACATTGAGTTCAACAAGAGCGGCAGCGAGTTCGTGACCGCGTCCGAAAGCGGCATCGTAACCGTCTGGTCGGCCAGCGACGACCGGCCGCGGCTCGCCATCGCCGCGTGCCCGTCACCCAGCACCGCGTCGCCCAATCCGGGTGGCAGCGAGATCGTGGTGGCCTGCGGGGATGGCAGCGGGCCGGTGTTCGACGCCACCACCGGCCAGCAGCTCACCGTGCTGCCACCAACCAACGCCGGGATCTTCAGCTCCGCTGGGTTCAGCCCAGACGGTAAGAGCATCATCACCGTGACCAACGCCGAGGGAACGGGCGGGGTCCAGGTCTGGAACTCCGAGCTCGCGAACCCGTCAGCATCGGCACTCCAGCGGATCGCCGAGCACCGCAGCACGGGCCAGCTCACCGCGGCCCAGCGCCAGCAGTACCTCACCGGCATCGGCGGGTGACCTACCGCTGGATGCCGGGCCTGACCACGCCAGCGGCTGAGGTCGGCCGCCTCGGCCCGGGATGAGCGGCGGCGCCGCCATGGCGTGCGGTATCCTGTCCGGGCACGGCACTTCGTGAGGCGGCGCCATCAGGGCCCGCCGGTCGTATCTCGCTCGGTGAGCGAACTGGTTTCCACAGGATCATGTGGTGGCCTCCGAAAGCGGCCACCCAGATCCGGAAGAGATTCTTTGACTACTGCGCCCACCGGCAGTTCGCATACCCGCCCGCGTCAGCGCGGCCGGCGGAGGCCAGGGTCCTCCGCCCGTGTGGCCAGGCGATTGAGCCTGGCCCAGCCCGCCCAGCCGCCGCAGGACCAGCTACCGGAGGACCAGCTACCGCAGGACCAGGCGCGGGCAGCCCAGGCCCAGGAAACCAGTCCCGCCCGCACCATGACCGAGGTGGCCACGCTGCACGCCAGCTTCGCTGAGCTGGGCGTTCCCGGGCCACTGCTCGGCGCGCTGGGCGGGGCCGGCATCACCGTGCCGTTCCCGATCCAGGCCGCTACGCTGCCGGACGCGCTGGCCGGGCGGGACATCCTGGGCCGGGGCCGGACCGGGTCCGGCAAGACACTCGGGTTCTCCATCCCACTCGCCGCCCGGCTGGCCGGCGGTCACACCAGCGCCGGCCGCCCGCGTGGCCTGGTACTGGTGCCCACCCGCGAGCTGGCCAGCCAGGTCCACGCGGTGCTTGTGCCGCTGGCCCGGGCGATGAACCTGACGGTAGCCACCATCTTCGGCGGCACCGGGCAGAACGCCCAGGTATCGGCGCTGCATAACCGGGTGGACATCGTGGTGGCCTGTCCCGGGCGGCTGGCGGACCTCATCGAGCAGGGGCACTGCCACCTCGGCGACGTGGAGATCAGCGTGCTGGATGAGGCCGACCACATGGCCGACCTCGGCTTCCTGCCGGTGGTGCGGCGGCTGCTGGCGGCCACCCCGGCTGGGGGGCAGCGGATGCTGTTCTCCGCCACCCTGGACAACGCCGTGGATGTCCTGGTGCGCCGGTTCCTCAGCGACCCGGCCGTGCACTCGGTGGACTCAGCCACCGCCGCTCCCAGCGCCATGGTCCACCATCTGCTCACCGTCGAGCCAGCGGACCGGGTCGGCGTGGTCGCGGCGCTGGCCGGTGGCCGTACCCGGTCGCTGGTGTTCACCCGGACCAAGCACGGTGCGCAGAAGCTCACCCGCCAGCTGGCCCGGGCCGGAGTGTCGGTGGCCGAGCTGCACGGCGACCTTGGCCAGGGCGCCCGGGAACGGAACCTGGCGTCGTTCGCCTCCGGCGCGGCCCGGGTCCTGGTGGCCACGGACATCGCCGCCCGCGGCATCCACGTGGACGGCATCGGCCTGGTTATCCACGCGGATCCGCCCGCCGAGCACAAGGCCTACCTGCACCGGTCCGGCCGCACCGCCCGGGCCGGCGCGGACGGCGTGGTCATCACGGTGCAGAACCCGGCCCAGGCCGCCGACGTGCGCGGGCTGATGCGCCGCGCCGGGGTGCGCCCGCTGTCCACCAGTGTCGGCCCCGGCTCCGCGCTGCTGCGTTCCATCGCCGGCCCGCCGGCCGCCCGCACCGCCCCGGCCGAGCAGCCGGCCGCCGCCGCGGCGGCGCTGACGGCCAGCCCCGCTACCGGCCGCGGCGCGGTGGCCCTGTCCGCCGGCTACCGGGGGCGCCGCAGGCGGTAACACATCGGCCCGCGGCGATCCCCCCGGTCCCGAGACCAGGCCGGGCTGGACGCGCGGGAATACGCTGGCCACCGGCGGGCGTTCAGCAGGAAGTTGTTGTCGAGGTTTGCGATCGTGAAGGCGCCGCATTTTCGGCAATGGGCGTCTTGCTGTCTGGCTGTGGAATTCTCCCTCCGGTGGCGGGCAACCAGCAGCTGATTCGTGCGAAGGGCACGGATCTGGGCTCGTCTTAGAAGGAGACAAGCAGATGGCACAGGGAACCGTAAAGTGGTTCAATCCCGATAAGGGCTTCGGTTTCATCGCCCCCGACGACGGCACCGCCGACGTCTTCGTGCACCACTCGGCGATCGACATGGGCGGCTACCGCACCCTGGAAGAGAACCAGAAGGTGGAGTACACCACCCGCCAGGGCCCCAAGGGCCCGCAGGCGGACCAGGTCCACACGATCTGACGCGACCCGGGTGGCAGGCTCGCGTGTGATGCGCGGGCCTGCCAGCCACCGTCCTAGCAGCCGCCCGGACCCAGCGGCGTTCCTGACTCCCCGCGGCTGAGCACTGGCCGCGCACCGCTCGCCGCAGGAGGACGAGGTTGACCGTTGACGCGGCAAATCCCCTGGCCGAACGCTCTCCGGTAGCCGAGCGGGACCCGGCACGCACTGGTCCAGGCAGTGACTATGCACACCTCTCGCGCCGCGTGCGGGCGGCCGGCCTGCTCCGCCGGCGCCGGGCTTATTACAGCGTCAAGATCACCGTTAACCTGCTCTTGCTGGCCGCCGGGTGGGCCGCGTTCTTCATGCTCGGGCGCTCCTGGTGGCAGTTGCTGGTGGCGGTCTTCCTGGCCGTGATGTTCACCCAGACCGGGTTCATCGGCCACGACGCTGGCCACCGGCAGATCTGCGCTTCCAAGCGCACCAACGACCTGATCGGCCGGGTCCATGGCAACCTGCTGATCGGGCTCAGCTACGGGTGGTGGACCGCTAAGCACAACCGGCACCACGCCCGGCCCAACCAGGTGGGCCGGGATCCCGACATCGGTGGCCGGGCGGTCGCCTTCACCCCGGGACAGGCCCGGGCCCGGCACGGGATCGGCAAGTGGCTGGCCGTCCACCAGGCCTGGCTGTTTTTCCCCATGCTGCTGCTCGAAGGTTTCCACCTGCACACCGCCGGGGTCCGGGCCCTGCTGGGCCGGCGTGGCACCGGGGTCAAGCTGGCGGAGGGGACGCTGCTCAGTGCGCACATCGCCGGCTACCTGACCGCCGTTTTCCTGGTCCTGTCCCCGGTGCAGGCGGTGGCTTTCATTCTCGTCCAGCAGGGCCTGTTCGGGATTTACCTGGGCTGCTCGTTCGCGCCCAATCACAAGGGCATGCCCGTGCTGGGCGAGGAGGAGAAGCTCGATTTCCTCCGCCGTCAGGTCATCACCGCGCGTAATATCCGCGGTGGGTGGTTCACCGACGTCGCGCTCGGCGGCCTCAATTACCAGATCGAGCACCATCTGTTCCCGTCCATGCCACGGCCCAGCCTGCGCCACGCCCAGGAACCGGTGCGCGAGTTCTGCGGGCAGCATGGCATCGCCTACCAGGAAACCGGCTTCTTCGATTCCTACCGCCAGGTGCTGCAGCACCTGCATAACGTGGGTGGTGTGCTGCGGCCCGAGCTCGAGTACTGACCGCGGCGGATGAGCTGGAGGTTGGCCCATGACCACGCCCGACGTATGGGTGGCGAAGCACGACGGCACGGACATCGTCCGCGCCGAGACGATCGTGGCCGTAGGCCGTGACTACAACGGCAACGTCACCGCCCGGCTGGTCGGCGGCGAGGCGTCGGCCGTGACCCTGGTCGCGGTGGCCCCGCATGAGGGCAAGCACACGCCTGACGACTTTCACCGCCAGCTGATCCGGATCGTGTCCCAGCTGTCCGATACCTCCGACGCCGCGGTGATCACCCCGGTGTGGGACGACCGGCAGGGCTGGCACTGGGTCACCAGCAGTCTGTGAGCGGGCGGCCCGGCGGTGCCGCCGGGCCGGTCTTGCGGTATCGCTCCTCCCATTGGCGGGACAGGGAGCGCATACTGGTGGTGATGAGAAACCAGCCTGCGCCATGACCCGGCGCCCAGTGCCCGGAAGCCCGTTCAGCAAGCCCCCGGCCGCGCCCGAGCCCGTCAAGCAGTTCGCGGTCCAGGATCTGGTGACGCACGACCGGTACGGTCTCGGCCGCGTCATCGCCAGTGAGGCCGACACGGTCCTGGTGGATTTCGGCACCGTGACGTACCGGATCAGCGCGCCGTACGCCAAGCTGACCAGGCTCTGACCGAGCTGGGCGCGTGCAGCTGACGATCATCGGTGCCGGTGCCATCGGCGGCACCATCGGCGCTCACTTGATCCGTGATGGCCACGACATCCTGCTGTGCGACGCCGATCCCGCCCATGTCGGGGCGATCAACCAGCGCGGCCTCACCATCTGCGGGCCGGTGGAGAACTTCACCGTGCAGGCGCAGGCGGTGCTGCCGGACGCGCTCCCGGCCGCGCTGACCCGGGCCGCGGTCGCCGTGAAGAGCCACCACACCGCGGCCGCGGCCGGGCTGCTGCGCGGGCGGCTCGATCCCGGCGGGTACGTCGTCAGCTTCCAGAACGGGCTGACCGCGGACACGCTGGCCGCGGCGGTCGGGCCCGGCCGGGTGATCAGCAGTTTCGTCAACTTCGGCGCGGACGTGCTCGAGCCGGGGCGGATCATGCAGGGCAACGTCGGCACGTTCCGGGTCGGCGAACCCGGCGGCGGCATCAGCGAGCGGGTGCTGGAACTGGCCGCCGCGCTGCCCTACGCGGTGGCCACCGGCAACATCATGGGCTTTCTGTGGGGCAAAGAGGCGTACGGGGCCATGCTGTGGGCGGGGGCGGTGTCGGATCTGTCCATCGCCGACTCCCTGGACGACCCGAGGTGGCGGCCGCTGATGCTGGCCATCGCGCGGGAGGTGCTGGCCCAGGCGCCGGTCCGGCCCGAGGGTTTCGACGGCTTCGTGCCCGACGATCTTGAGGGGTCCCTGGACCGGCTGGTCACGTTCAACCGGCTGAGCGCGAAGTCGCACAGCGGTATCTACCGCGACCTGATGATCCGCAAGCGCCAGACCGAGGTCGATGGCCAGCTCGGCGGGCTGGCCGGGCCGCTGACCGCGCTGACCGCGGAGCTGATCCGGGCCATCGAGCGTGGCGAGCGGACGTGTGAGGTCGCCAATCTCCAGCTGCTGGCCGCATCCGAGGCCGCGATCCGCCTCGGCGGCCCGCTGAACGCGGTGGTCCGGGTGTTCCCCGCCCCCGCCCGCCGGCCGGGTGGTGCCCTGCACGGCGTGCCGGTAGCGGTGAAAGACCTGATCGACATCGCCGGCCACCCGCGCGGTAACGGGAACCCGCACGACATGAGCGGCCCGGCCGCGGCGGCCGACGCCCCGGTGGTCACGGCCCTGCGCGCGGCGGGGGCGGACGTGTTCGCGGCCACGTCGCTCCTGGAGTACGCGGCCGGGGCGACGCACCCCGGCGTGCCCGAAGCCCGCAACCCGTTCGACCCCGGGCGGACCGCAGGCGGGTCGAGCGGCGGCTCGGCCGCCCTCGTCGCCGCGGGTGCGTGCCCGGTGGCCCTGGGCACCGACACCGGGGGCTCGGTCCGCATTCCCGCGCACTACTGCGGGATCGTCGGCTTCAAGCCGTCCTTCGGGGCCATCGATGTGACTGGCGTTCAGCCGCTCGCGCCCTCACTGGATCATGTGGGGATCCTCGGCGCTGACGTCGCGATCACCGAGCGGATCTTCGCCGCCCTCACCGGCCAGGCGCCAGCCGGCCCGCCGGCCACGCTGCGGCTGGCCGTCGCGCGGCCGCAGCTGCGGCACCCGGACCTCCAGCCCGCCGTCGCCGACGCCCTCCAGCAGGCGGCCGGCCGGCTGGCCCGGGCCTTCCCGGTCACCGAGGTGGACGGATCCGCCCTGGCCGAGATAGCCGAGACGTTCGACGACATCTTCCTGTGGGAGGCCTGGCAGGTGCACCGCAGCCAGGTCGAGCGCCACCCGGAGCGGTACGGGCCGGAGACCCTCCGGCTGCTCCGCACGGCGGCCGGCATCAACCACGCCAGCTACCAGGCCGCCCGCCAGCGCCGTGATGAGCTGCTGCCCGCCGCGGCGGAGGTGTACCGCGGCGTGGACGTGCTGCTCACCCCGGCCGCCCCGGTCACCGCGCCGGCCACCACCCCGCCGGTGGACACGCCCGCGGGGGCGCGCGAGGGACTGTTCAGCACCGTCTTCAACATCACCGGGGCCCCGGCGCTGGTGCTCCCGTGCGGCTCGGACGAGCTCGGGCTCCCGGTCGGGCTGCAGCTCTCCGCCCCGCTGCACGCCGATCTCGCCCTGCTCGCCGCAGCCACCCTGATCGAGAACGCCCTTGCCTTCGGCCGCCGCCGCCCAGCTGCCCAGTCCGGCGCTGGTTAGCCGATCCAGACCGATTGCAGCGCCCGGTAGACGTTCCCGCCGAGGACGGCCCGGATCGATTCGTCGTCGAACCCGTGCTGAACCAGCCAGCCGCAGATGTTGGCGAAGTTCTCGGTCGGGTTCTCCAGCCCGTCGACGTAGCCGACCCGCTCGAAATCCGGCCCGCCGGTGGCGCGGCCCAGCCCGAGCAGGCCGGCGAAGATCTGGTGCAGCTGCACGTGGTCGCCGTACAGCGTGTCCGGCCCGAACGCCACATGGTCGATCCCGACCAGATCGATGCAGTAGCGGAAGTGGTCCATGACCGACTCGATGGTGTGCCGGGGATGCGCCGCCGACAGCGTCGTGTGCGGGGCGGCCGACATCCCGATCACGCCGCCCGTCCCGGCCACCGCGCGCAGCACCTCGTCGGGTTTCATCCGGGGCGTACCCCACACCGCCCGCGCGCCGGCGTGCGTGATGAACACCGGCCGGTCACTCTGCCGGCACACGTCGAGCGTGGTCTGGTCGGCGGAGTGGGAGACGTCGATGGCCAGGCCGAGCTTGTTCATCCGGGTCACCGCCCGGTGGCCGAACGCGGTGAGCCCGCCATCGGTCTCCTCGGCCAGCCCGCTGCCGAGACTGTTGGCGTCGGAGTAGGCGATCCCGATCTGCCGCAGGCCGAGGCCGTACAGCACGTCGAGCCGGTCGATCTCGTTCTCGATCGGCGTCGCCGCCTCCAGCCCGAAGACCAGGCCCACCCGCCCGGACCGGTACGCCTCGTCGATGTCCGCCACCGTGCGGATCGTCATCACCCCGCTGGCGTGGGCCAGATCGGCCTGGCGCATGCCGAGGTCGGTGATGATGTCGTCCCACCGCCACGGGGCCTGCCCGGTGACGCACGCGGTGCCGTCCATCATGTTGTCAAACACCACGGTCATGCCCGATGCGGCCAGGCCGGCGTAGCCGGCGTGCTGCCGCCCGGCGCGGTAATAGTCGGGGGTCTGCTCCATCCGCAGCGGGAACCGGGACGGATGGTCGTGCAGGCTGATCACCAGGCTGTCCCGCAGCAGCCGGCCAGCTCGCTCCTGCTGCTCCGCGGTCAGCCCGGCGGCGTACGGCGGCACCCGGCCGAACTCGGGCGCCAGCTCGAAACTGCGGAAGTCCTCACCCGCGGTGAGGTAGGAGTAGGCGGTGTAGCCGCGGTCAGTCACGCTGCCTGCCCGGTCCGGCCGTGTCCCCGGCGGCGGCCAGCCGGTGCGGGCCGTCGGCCAGCAGCCGCCACAGCTGCTCCCACGCCCGCATGCCCTCACGCAGCCGGCGGATGCGCAGGTACTCATTGGGCGCGTGCAGCTTCTCGTCCGCGGTCGAGAACGAGAAGAACAGCGTCTTGGCCCCGAGCACCCGCTCGAACAGCGCGGTGGCGGGCAGCGTGCCGCCGATGCAGGCCAGCAGGACGTGCTGGCCGGGGTAGACCTCTTCCAGCGCGGCGGTGGCGGCCCGGATGGCCGGGTGGCCGGCGGCGATGGTGTAGGCCGGCACCCGGGCCTCGTCCGGGCGCACCGTGACGCGCACGCCGCGGGCCGGCTGCGCGCCGACGTGCGCGGCGACCGCCCCGAGCACGGCGTCCGGGTCCTGCCCGCGCACCAGGCGGCAGGACACGTTGGCCACCGCGACGTGGGGGATCACGGTGTACTTCCCGCCGCCCTGGACACCGTTGATCTCCAGCGTCGGCCGCTCCCACAGCCGCTCCAGGGTGCTGAAACCAGGCTCACCATGGGCCTCGGCCAGGCCGAGCTCGGCCAGGTACGGGCGTTCCGCAAAAGAGACCCGGGCGATCTCCCGCCGCCGCTCCGCGCTGAGCTCGGGGATGCCGTCGTAGAACCCCGGCACGGCGACGGTGCCGTCCGGGCGGTGCAGGCTGGCCAGGATCTCGCTGAGCGCATGCAGCGGGTTGGCCACCGTCCCGCCGTACCGCCCGGAATGCAGGTCGGTGGTGGCGCCCTCGACGGTGATGTCCATCGAGACGAGCCCCTTGGAGGCCAGTGCGAGCGACGGCTCGCTCGGCCGCCACATCGCGCCGTCCGCGGAGATGACCAGGTCAGCGGCTAGTTCCCCGGCGTGCTCACGGAGGAACGCGGGAAGGTGCGGGCTGCCGATCTCCTCCTCGCCCTCGAACAGGAACTTGACGTTGAGCGGCAGGCCGCCCTCCTGGGCCAGGAACGCCTGGGCGGTCTTGAGCACGATGTAGACCGGCCCCTTGTCGTCCGTGGCCCCCCGGCCGCGGACCACGCCGCCGTCCGCGGTGAGCTCGAACGGGGGCGTCAGCCACTCCGCCGCCGCGCCAGTGGGCTGCACGTCGTAATGGCCGTAGACCAGGATGGTGGGTGCCCCGGCGGCGTGCAGCCACTCGCCCCGGACGACCGGGTGGCCGCCGGATTCGACCACCCGGCCGCCCGCGAACGCGAGCTGCCCGGCCAGCCACTGCGCCGCGGCGCGCATCGTCTCCGGGCTGGCGTCCCGGCTGACGCTCGGCACGGCCACGAACTCGGCGAGTTCCCGCAGGTAGCCACTGTCGCCGGGGTCAAAGGAAAGCATGGCCGCCGTCGATCGAGATGGTCTGCCCGGTCACCCAGGAGGACCGCGGGGCGGCGAAGAACTGCACGCCGTTGGCGATGTCCGCGGGCTGGCCCAGCCGCCGCATCGCGATGCCCTGCACCAGCTCGGCCTGGCCCGCCTCGCCGTAGCTGGCCCACTGCCGCTCGGTGGTCGGGTTGGACAGCACAAAGCCGGGCGCGATGCAGTTGACCGTGATGCCGAACGGCCCGAGTTCGTGCGCCATCTGCCGGGTGAACCCGATCTGGCCCGCTTTAGCGCTGGCGTAGGCCTGGATCCCGGTCAGGCTGACGGTGCGGCCCGCTCCTGAGGAGATGTTGATGATCCGGCCCCAGCCGCGCTCCTTCATGCCCGGCACCACCGCCCGGGTGCACAGGAACGTGCTGGTCAAGTTGGCGTCGATCACTGCCCGCCAGTCGTCCTCGGTGACCTCCTCCAGGGGGTGGCCAACCTGCCCGCAGACCCCGCCCGCGTTGTTGACCAGGATGTCGACGCCGCCGAGCGCGGCGAAGAACCGGCGCACCTGGCCGGCCCGGGTGAGGTCGGCCTCGTCCTTGTCCACCCCGTGCACCGACGCACCGTCGCCGCGCAGCGCCTCGGCGATCGCGGCGCCGATGCCGTGCGCCGTGCCGGTCACCACCGCGGTCTTGCCGGCCAGCCCGTCCGTCACCGGACCCAGCCGTCCTCGAGCAGGGCCCGGACCTCGGCCACCCCGGCCGCCCAGACGGCCTGCATGTCGCGGTCCGGGCGGGCGTAGCCGCCGCCCAGCACGCCGTCGGGCGCCGCCGCCCGGATCTGCTCCGGGTCAAGCAGCCCGGCCAGGTCCCGGGGGATGACCGGCGCGGCGCCCGCGGGCGGTTCGGCGCCCGCCACCCGGGTCCACGGGAAGTTCTCCACCCAGCCTCCGTGCAGCTGATCGGGGTCGAACTGGCTGGCGGCGGCCGCCGTCTGCGGCGCGCTGTACCAGCTGTGGAACAGCACCTGGACCCGCTCCGGGCGCGGCTGGCAGATCCATTCGCGGATGAACCCGGTGACCGGGGAGTTGCCGCCATGCCCGTTGACGATGGCGATGCGGCGGAAGCCCTGCGCCGCCAGGCCGTCCAGCAGGTCCCTGAGCACCTCGATGTACGTGGTGATGCGCAGGCTCATGCTCCCCGGGAACGCCGCGAAGTACGATGCCATGCCGAACGGCAGTACCGGCAGGACCGGGACGCCGAGTGGCTCCGCCGCCTCGGCCGCCACCCGCTCGGCCAGGATGGCGTCCGTGCCCAGCGACAGGTAACCGTGCTGCTCGGTCGAGCCGGCCGGCAGGACGATCCGGTCGTCCCGGGTCAGGTAATCCTCGATCTGCATCCAGTTGGCGTCGAACACCCTCACTTGACGAAGTACCAGTTCTCCGGGTTGATGCTGAGCGTCGGGCTCTGCGGCAGCACGCCCTTGAGGTTGTTGGCCACCTCGGTCAGCGTGTAGGCCGCGTTGGGCTGGTACTCGACCGGCAGCTGCGGGGCCAGGTAGTCCTGCCAGCTGTACATGTACTGCAGGTTGGCGCTGGTCAGCGTCTTGCTGATCATCGCGTCGTTGGTCTTGTCGCAGTACCCGCCGGAGTTCGCGACCGCGCCGCACTCGAACAGCTCGTCGCCGGTGGGCAGGTAGTCGGGGGAGAACGACCAGCCGAACCCCCAGTTGGCCAGGTCCCAGGCGCACGAGGACTTGGTGACCACGCAGTTGCCGCCGGACACCGCGATCACATCGGCGAACGGCTTGGGTATCAGGTTCAGTTTGATGCCGACCGCGGCCGCATTGGACTGCAGCTGGGTCATCTCCGACCCGACCCAGGAGACCCCGGATTCGTAGACAAAGTTGAAGTTCAGCGCCGACCCCTTGCTGATCCCGGGACCGCACTTGGCCGGGTCGGTGCAGGTGTCGGTGCCGTTCGGGACCACGGTCCAGCCGTGGCTGGACAGCAGGCTCTTGGCCTTGCCCGGGTTGTACGGGAACGGGTCACCCTTCCGGCCGGTGGCGGACAGCCACTTGGTGGCCGGGGTGGCGGCAACCGGGCCCACGGTGACCGCCCCGTACCCGCGCAGTGGGCCGGAGACGATCGCCGACTGGTGCATGAGATAGGCCATGGCCTGCCGGAAGTACAGCTGCTTGAAGATGGCGGCGTGGTCGGAGACGGTGGACTGGAAGTTCATCGCGTAATAGTCGATGCCCCAGGGATACAGCGGGGCCAGCGTGTAGCCGTGCAGCGGGTTGGCGCCGGCCGCCGCGTTGGCCGGCTTGGCCGGCGCGTCCTGGTCCGGCAGGTAGCCGAAGTCGATCCTGCTCGTGGAGCTCGGCGACTGCAGCACGTCGTACTCGGCGGCGTCGGTGGTGAACGGCACCTCCTTGAACTCGGCCAGCTTCGGCTTGACCGGCCCGGAGTAGGACTTGTTCGGCACGTAGGTCACGTGCCCGTCCGAGCTGAACGAGCTCAGCCGCCACGGCCCGTCCACGATGCCCCAGATCGGCGACGACGCGTACGTGGTCTCGTCCTTGGCCTGCGCGTTCAGGTAGTTGTACACCGCGGTGCAGTCGCTGACCTTGGTCGCGCAGCTGCTCGGGCCGCTGGCCGTCCGGTCCCAGGCCGCGGGCATCGGCGTGACCTGGCTCAGCTCGTTGTAGAGGAACCAGGTCGGCGAGTACGACTGGTCCATCGTCATCGTGATGGTGGTCGGGCTGACCACCTTGATGTCCGACACGTTCTTCGGGAAGCCGGTGTACGCGCCGTAGTTGTCCGGCTCGGCCAGCTCCATGTTCAGCCAGAACATCACGTCCTGCGCGCTAACCTGGGTGCCGTTCGACCACATGTAGTGCTTCAGCGTGATGGTCAGCGTCCGCCCGCTCACCTTGGGCAGGTTGGCCAGGCTCAGCGACGGGTTCACCACCGGCTGGCCGTTCTGGCCGAACCAGTACAGCGGCCGGTACAGCAGGTACTGGAAGTCGAACAGGTTCAGGTTGCTGATGTTGGCGCTGTTCATGTACGGGAAGATGTACGTCGGCGGGCTCGACGGCGGTTCCGCCCAGACGGCCGTGCCGCCCTTGACCGGGGTGGTCCCCGACGACGTCGAGCTGCCGCTGCCGCTACCGCCGCAGCCCGCCGCCACCAGCGCCAGCGCGGCCACCGCCGCGGCCACCGCCAGCAGCCGGACGTACCGCCTGGACCGCGATGAGATTCGCCGCGCGGGTACTGACCTCATGGCTGCTGTTCCTCCCCGGTAACCCCCGGACCGCAATCGTTAGCGCCCAGCCCAGCACGGCTGTTGTCGGCACGTCTAGGGGCTCGGTGACGGATAGTCCCAGCTGGGACGCTACCGTGACGTGCGCGTGATGGTCTGGCGGCTCACGGCCGCAGCGCGTATCCGGCCCAGCCCACGGTGTAGCGGGCCGGTGGCCCTAGCGTGCCCCCAGGCCGAGCAGCAGCCCGTCCGCGGCCACGGCCGGCGAGCTGGTCACGAACATCAGGACGCCATCGGCCGGCGCCGTGATGGTCTCCAGGATCTCCGTGCCGTCGATGCTGCTGACGGTGCCGAGGACCTGTCCCTCGGCCACCACGGCACCGGCCTGCTCCGCGGGCTCCCACCACCCCTCGGGCCGGCAGTGCAGCCAGACGAAGCGGCGCAGCGAGCGGGGCGGCGGCCGGTCACCGTCCGGCGGGCGGGCCGGGTCAGCCGACATGCCCAGCCCGGCCAGCACCCGGTTCAGGCCGCGCACGTGCGCGTCCACCGCGGCCTGCTCCACCAGGCCGCGCCCGCCCACCTCGGCGATGATGGCCGGGATCCCGATCTCGGCGGCCGCCGCGCTGGTCGTGCCGGCCACGGCGCGGTCGGGTCCTGGTTCCTGGCGGATGACGTACCCGAGGCCATAGGCCTCGGCCAGGTCCCGGGCCCGCGCCTCGGCCGGGCCCGCGTCGTAGAGCGCGAACGGCTCCAGGGCCTCGACCATGTCCCCGGCGTGCATGTCGACCAGGGCATCCGACCCCTGGATCACGTTCGTGAACGTGTCATAGGCCAGCCGGTCGGCGAGGCTGCCCGCCGGGCTCCCCGGGAAGCAGCGGTTCAGGTTCTTGCCGTCATCCGGAACCACGAACGGGCTCCGGGCCCGGAACGCGGGCAGGTTCAGCACCGGGATGGCCAGGATGCGGCCGCGCAGCTCCCGGGTGGCCAGGCTCCGGGCCCAGCTGCGCTGCGCCGCCATCGGGGCGTACTCGCAGCCGTGCACACCGGCCAGCACGGTCAGCTGCGGCCCGTCTGGCGTCCCGGTAATGTCCAGCGCCGGGATGCCCAGCCCGGCCAGGTCGAGCCGGCGGCGGGTCAGCGTGGGTAGCGTGCTCACCCGTTGATTGTGACCGGTGCACCACCCGGGCACCAGGGACCGGCCCGGCACACTGGGCCGGCTGCGGCCGCCGGCCCGCGCTTCGTTGACCAACGCCAGCGCGTGGTCCATGCTCGCTGCCGTGCGGGAGGTAGTTACCGGGCCGGCCACGGCGCGCCTCAGCCAGATCTGGCGGGACTTCGGCGCCCGGGAATGCGCCGCCTACTCGCCGCTGTACGCAGCGATCTGCCGCTCAGTAGCGGACGACCCCGAGCTGCTGGCGCTCGCCGCCGCCGCCCCACCGGGTGGGCAGCAGCCCAACGTCCTGCTCGCGGCGGTGCACTATCTCGTGCTCAGCGGGCTGGCGGGCCCGCTGGCTGAAATCTACGCTGGCCGGGCCGATCCGGGTCCCGCGCCGGCCCTGTTTCGTGCCGTGTGCCTGGCCCAGCGGCCCGCGGTGAGCCGGATTCTCGCCACCCGGCACACCCAGACGAATGAACCGGGGCGGGCGGCCCTGCTGGCCGTGGGCCTGGCCGCCGCCGCCGAGCAGCTGGGTGAGCCCATCGGCCTGCTGGACGCCGGGTGCAGCGCCGGGCTCAACCTGCTCATCGACCGGTACCGGTTCGACTACGGGACGGCCGGCCGCCTGGGCCCGGCCGGCTCTCCGGTCGTGGTCAGCTGCGCGCTGCGCGGCCGGCTGGCCCCGGCACGGCTGCCGGTCATCGCGGCCCGGCTGGGCCTGGACCGGGCCCCAGTCGACCTGGCCCGGGCCGATGACGCGCGCTGGCTGCTCGCCTGCGTGTGGCCGGACACCGGGCGGCTGGCCAGGACGGCCGCGGCGATCAAGCTGGCCCGCCAGCAACCGCCGGACGTGCGGCCCGGCGACATGGTCGCCGACCTGGACGCGGCGCTCGGCACGTTCGGCCCCGGCCTGCCGGTCGTCGTGGTGACCACCTCGTCCTGCTGGTACCTGAGCGTGGCCCAGCGGCACGCATTTGCCGCCGTCCTGGCGCGGCGGGCCGGCCGCCAGCGGCTCGCCTGGCTGAACGTGGATACCGCCGGGGTCGTCGGCCCCATCCCGGTCCCGCCCGCGATCGCCGGCGCCGGCGCCGCCGCCAGCGTCATGGGGCTGGTCACGTTCGGGTCTGGGCCGCCTGCTGGCCGCGCCCTGGCCGTGTGCCACGCTCACGGAGCCTGGATGGACTGGGTCCGCGCCCAGCCACCGGCCGGGCTCGTCCTCCCGTCTTTCAGCGCACGCTCTTGATCCGCCACACCCCGACCGAGGCCGCGACGGATACCACCGCGGTCGCGCCGAACAGCGCCGGGTAGCCGGACAGTGCGACCAGCGGGGCCGCGATGAGCGGGCCGATGGCAAACGGGCAGACGATGGCGATGTTGATGATGCCGAGGTCCTTGGCCCGGTCGCGGGCCTTCGGCAGCACCTGCGTGATCAGCGCCTGATCGACCGCGATGTAGGCGCCGTAGCCCAGGCCGTACAGCACGGCCGCGACCAGCGCGGCGTTCCACGTCTCCACGAACGTGAGCAGCAGCGCGGCTGCCGCCATCAGCAGCCCGGACACGGTGACCATCATCTTGCGGCGGCCCCGCCGGTCGGAGACTACGCCGCCGAGGATCGCGGCCAGCACCACGCCCACGGTGTAGATCAGGATCAGGATGAGCAGGCCGTCCGCGGCCGTCTGGCCGGGGAACAGCCGCTGGTAGTGCACCGCGTCGCGGAGAAAGTACAGCAGGTACAGGGTGCCCATGGCGATGGCCAGGCTGGCCAGGAAGCGGGTCAGCCAGGCCCAGCCGAAGTCCGGGTACTCGCGCGGGCTGATCCAGTACGCGGACGCCAGCCGCCGCCAGGAGAACGGCTCCCGGTGCTCCGGCGCCAGCGGATGGTCGGGGGTGAACAGCACGAACGGCAGGGCCAGCAGCACCATCAGCACGGCCAGCGCGATGTACCCGCTGACCAGGTCCTGGCCGAGCACGTCCACGACCAGGACGGAGCCCAGCACCAGGCCGACCGCGATCGGCATGCCCACCCAGCCCGCCACCGTGGCGCGCTGCCGGACCGGCACGTGGTCGGGGACGGCCGCGCTCAGCGTGGCGTACTCGCCGTTCTGGAACGCGCTGAACAGGAACCAGAGCAGGGCCACGCCAAGCACCGTGCCCTGCGCGGCCAGCAGGGCCAGGCAGATCGCGGCCAGCACCACCATGACCAGCGTCCACCGGTGCCGGCGGCCGCTGAACCGGCCCACCCGCCCGCCGTGCGCGGTGCGGTCGGACAGTGCGCCGACGGCTGGGGTGGCCAGCGCGGACGAGAGGGCCCCGACCCCGGTCACTACGCCCAGGGCGACGACCTTGTGCCGGGGCGTGATGTCCTGCAGCTGAAGCGCCAGCATGACCTGCTGCGGCGTCTGCGTCGCCATCCACATGCCCAGGCTGGCCACGCTGAGGCCGCCGATCCAGCGGAACCGCACATGCTGGGTCGGCTCGTCCAGCGCGGGTGACCGCACGCCGGGCTGGCTGATCGCCTGGTCACCCGCCGCCCGATCGCTCATGGCACCTCCGCTCGGGCCGCGCTACCGGCCTGGCCAGGGCGTGGCCGCCGCTGGCTGGATCATGGCGCACCCGGCCGCAGCTGGCACCGGGTAAACGGGGAAAATCTAGCCATGTCGATCGCCATCTCCGCCGAGCACCGCACCCTTGCGCAGACCGTATCCGGTTTCCTGGCCGACCATCAGTCCCGGGCGGCGGCCCGGGACCTGCTCGAAGCCGGCCCGGACGGGCGGCCTGGGTTCTGGGCCGGGCTGGCCGGCCTCGGGCTGCTCGGGCTGCACATCCCGGAACAACTCGGCGGCTCGGGCTTCGGCCTGCCCGAAACGCTGGTCGTGGCTGAGCAGATGGGCCGGCACCTCGCGCCCGGGCCATTCGTCCCGACCATGATCACCAGTGCCGTGCTGGCGGCCGCCGGGCCGGATGAGCTGCAAAAACGGCTGCTGCCCGGGCTCGCTGACGGCTGCCTGGCCGGCGCCACCGCGCTGGGCGGCGAGGTGACCTGGGCCCGCGGTGCCGCGACCGGGCCGGCTGGCGTGGTGCTCAGCGGCCACCTGGCCGACGTCCTGCTGGTCCCGGCGGGCCAGGACGTCCTGGTCATCGAGAAACCGGCCGGCGGCGTCCGGGCCGAGGTGCCCGCGAACCTGGACCAGAGCCGGCGCGCGGCCCGGGTCAGGCTGGCCGGGGCGCCGGCCACGGTCCTACCGGGCGCCCGGGGCCTGCTGACCGACGTGGCCCGCGCGGTACTCGCGGCGGAGGCGGCGGGCCTGGCTATCGAGACCACCGAGCAGGCGGCCGAGTACGCCAAGATCCGCCAGCAGTTCGGCCGCCCGATCGCCACGTTCCAGGCCGTCAAGCACCACTGCGCGAACATGCTCGTGGCCGCCGAACTGGCGGCCGCCGCCACCTGGGACGCGGGCCGGGCCGCGGCCGGCCGGGGTGACCAGTTCAGCTACACCGCGGCCATCGCGGCGACCGTGGCCGTGCCCGCGGCGGTGGGTAACGCAAGCCTCAGCATCCAGGTGCACGGCGGGATCGGGTTCACCTGGGAACACGACGCGCACCTGTACCTGCGCCGGGCTGCGGCGATCGCCGCGGTGCTGGACACCGAGCAGGCCGCCATCGAGGTCACCGATCTGGTCCGCCGCGGTGTCCGCCGGGCGGCCGCGATCGACCTGCCCGCCGAGGCGGAGCCGATCCGGGCCGCGATCGGGCCGGACGTAGCCCAGCTGCGTGGCCTGGCCGGCCAGGCGCGGAAGCAGGCCCTGATCGAGACCGGCTACGCGATGCCGCACTGGCCGAAGCCGTGGGGCCGGGACGCGGGCCCGCTCGAGCAGCTGGTCATCCAGCAGGAGTTCGCCGCGGCCGGGATCAAGCGGCCCAGCCTCGGCATCACCAGCTGGATCATCCTGACCCTGATCCAGCACGCCCGCCGTGACCAGGTGGCGCGCTGGGTACGCCCGGCGCTCAGCCAGGACGTGACCTGGTGCCAGCTGTTCAGCGAGCCGGGCGCCGGGTCCGACGCGGCCGGCATCAGGACCAGGGCCACCAGGGTGACGGGGGACGGGGCGGGACCGGCCGGCTGGCGGATCAACGGCCAGAAGGTGTGGACCAGCAGTGCGCAGGTGGCCGATTTCGGCCTGGCCACGGTGCGCACCAACCCGGACGCACCCAAGCACGAGGGCATCACGATGATGGTGATCGACATGCACGCCCCGGGCGTCACCGTCCGGCCACTCAGGATGCCGAGCGGGGACTCCGAGTTCAACGAGGTCTTCTTCGATGACGTCTTCGTACCCGACACCGACGTGGTGGGACCGGTCGATGCGGGCTGGACGGTGGCCCGCGCCACGCTCGGCAACGAGAGCGTCAGCATCGGCGGCGGCGACGGCGGCATGGTCATGCCGCCCGCTGCGTTCATCGCCCCGCTAGACGCGCACCCGGACCGGCTGGCGGGCGGGGCCGGACGGGTCGGCAGGCACATCTCCAACACGCACGCGATGGGCGGGCTGAACCAGCGCAGCGTCTACCGGGCGGTGGCGGGCGGCGGTCCAGGGCCGGAGGGCAGCATCACCAAGCTGCTGCTGTCCGAGATCGGCCACGAGACGGCCGCGATCATGGCCGAGCTGGCCGGGCCGGACGCGGCGTTCCTCGAAGGTGACGGCGGGCTGGCCGCCATGCTGGTGCTGATGAACCGGGCCATGTCGATCGCGGGCGGCACGTCCGAGATCAAGCGCAACCAGATCGCCGAGCGGATCCTCGGCCTGCCCCGCGACCCGCTCATCAAGTGAGCGGGCATCATGGGCGGGTGCAACTGTTCTCTTTTGAAGGCCATGAGCCGAAGATCAGCCCAGCCGCGTGGGTCGCCCCCACCGCCACCGTGGTAGGTGACGTGACGGTCGAGGACGGGGCGTCCATCTGGTACGGGGCCGTGCTCCGGGCCGATTTCGGCCCGATCATCGTCCGGCGGGGCGCCAACGTGCAGGACGGCTCGGTCCTGCACGGCGGGACCGAGCCGGTCACCGAGGTGGGCGAGGGGGCCACGATCGGCCACCTCTGCGTAGTGCACGGCGCGGTGATCGGGGCCGAGGCGCTGATCGGCAACGGGGCTACCGTGCTCGACGGCGTGCGCATCGGCCGCCAGTCCCTGGTCGCGGCGGGCGCCACGGTGCCGCCGGGGCTGACCGTGCCGGATGGCATGCTCGCCGTCGGGGTTCCGGCCCGGGTGGCCGGGCTGGTCGCGGGCGGGGCCAAGCTCTGGGTCGACAGCAACCCCGAGGTGTACCGGGCGCTGGCCCGCCGGCACGCGGCCGGCGTCCAGCCCGTCCCCGGGCCACCCGGCCGGGCCTAGGGCGTGTTTCATAAGTGGCGTGGTAGCCACTCGTTGATGGCGGCGATGTGGACGGTTGCCTCGTACCGGACGGCGAGCTTGTCGTATCTGGTGGCGACGGCCCGGTTGCGCTTGAGCCGGGCG
>Ga0335077_10000387_pt1 | contig 48060 bp, 41 predicted proteins | sample Lox_Sample_31_FD_207151 | JGI IMG/M metagenome (GOLD analysis project Ga0335077, IMG submission 207151) | Soil microbial communities from Loxahatchee National Wildlife Refuge, Florida, United States - Lox_Sample_3.1 | ecosystem: Environmental > Terrestrial > Soil > Wetlands | place: USA... | reverse complement strand
CACCTCTCCAATCGTAGAAAGTCGCGCATAAATCCTCCGCAAATCCCTGTGCCACTGTTCCCAGAACAATCGCGGCACATAGGGAAACGTGTCAATCCGGTACCCATCCAGACCCGAAGCCTCGGCCCACCATATGCTGTTCTGAATCAGGTATTGAACAACCAACGAATTTTCCGTATTCATATCCGGCAAGATGTCGTCAAACCATCCGTCCGTCAGGTCCTTCCTCATCTGCGACGGAGCGTGCGGATCCACCATGCTCTCAAAAAGTTCGTGGGCATTCTGGCTCTTGCCCTGCCCGTAAAACTCTCCCTTCAGCGGCGAAGCGCTCACTCGATGGTGCACCGCTGTACCGTGGAACCAGTCGGGCTCCGGAGGATCTCCGACCCACGGGTGACGCGGTCCGACATGATTTGGCACTACATCGAACAACACCTTCATGTGCCGTTTGTGCGCGGCGTCCACGAGCTCCTGGTAATCCCGAAGCGCCCCCAGGTGTGGGTCCACCGCATAAAGGTCCACGGCGCCATAGCCGTGATAGTCTTGCGCTGCCCCGTTCTTCACGATTGGTGTCAGCCAGATCGTCGTGATTCCCAGCTCCTTCAAGTACGGCAGGTGCGAAGTGATTCCCCGCAGGTCCCCCCCGTGATAGGCGCGTGCTTTCCTCCGATCGTGCGATCGTGGAAATTCCGGCGGTTCGTCGTTGGTAGGATCGCCGTTCGCAAAGCGGTCCGGCATGATCAGGTAAATCACGTCGTCCGGCGCAAGTCCCATGTTCCTCCCGAGAATCTGCTTTCGCGCGGCGATGGGAAATTCAAACGAGGTCTGGCCCTTTGCGGTGGTAATGCGGCAGACTGCGGTTCCGCTTTTCAGTTGCGCCGACAATTTCAGCCATACGAAAAGGTAGTCCCCGTTCGCCGAAGATTCCGTGCGGCTGACGACGATTTCCGGGAGATTGCAGCTCGCGTGCGTCGCTTGCAGGTTTTTCCCGGACAAGAGCACCATGACGTCTGGCGTAAGACCCACCCACCAGTTGGGTGGTTCCACTTTCCTGACAATCGGCAGGTTCGGTTCAGGGGTCTCCTGTGCCAGCGGCGAAGTTCGCCCCGCCAACAAAATCAGAATTGCGATCAGGAGCGCCCACACCGACCACAAGTGCCTTCGGTGGGCGAGAAAGTTCCTTTGGGGCATAAGCATCCACTCGGGAGCTTAGCAGAACTCAGGCACTGCGGCCGGGCGGTGTGCTTTAATCCTGCCCGCGAAACTCAAGCGTTCCGAAGGCCGATGGGACGTGAAAATCAGGTTCCGGCGAGTGAGTTGGACTCCACGCCGCGTAGAATCGGGGTTCCGCTTCACCCTCAATCCGGAAGAAATTTGACTTCCACGCCCGCTTCGGATCGAACTGTGTCGTCAGGCGTTTCATAGGCAAAGCCAGCTCTGCCGTCCACCTCTTCGCCACTTCATCTTTCAGCACGCGCCGCCGAAGCCCGCTGCGCAGTTCCTCAATCTTGCCGTGCGAAACCGCCAGGTCGATCCACATCCCGTTGGGGCTCACCTCAAATTCCTTGTACACAAAGGGGTCGCTCGAATCCGGCTGCAGAAATGCCTCCGCCACATCTCGGTCCCACAATTTGTTGCGCCAGCCGTCCGCGCGTGCATCCGGAAAAACAGTGATGTTCCGGAACGAACAATCAAAGCGCAGGAACAGCGTTTCCGTAGTCCAGAGCAGCCGCACCTCCGTCGCGCGTCCCGGGTCCGCGTTTTCGCCTCTCCAGTCGCGGTCAAACCGCAGCGCCGGCGCCTTCTCCCACGATGGTTCTTTGGGAAATCCTTCGCCATCCGTTTTCTCGTTCATGTGCAGTGCAATGGCGATCGGGTTCGTCTTGGAAATCTTGGCAAGGAGCGAATTCATGGTCTGCTCAGTGTAATTCAGCCACGAATGATTGTTTGTCGAAACTATCAAGCTTGCGGACAAAGAGGCAGCAATCAACAGCATCCTTGAGCTCATGACTAACATCATAAAAGTTCGCGAGTTCCCCCGCCAGCCGCCTCCTTTTCTCCTCCAGACTGGCTACCGGGCCAGCAAACTCATTGCGCACCAGTAGCTCATTGCCGTCTGGCCCGGCCTGTACCCCGTGCTAGCATCGAATGCGAAGCCCAGAGGAGTGCTCAAGATGGAGAAGGCCGCCGCCGGAAACCGTTTCCACGTCGAGGTTCGCACCGAACCCAAGCGCCGTAGTCCGGAGGAATTTCAGTTCATCAAGCTGAGCCTCGAAAACAGCGTCGCTCGCATGACCTTAAACCGCCCCGATCACAACCTGCTCAACGAGAACATGCTGCGGGAACTCACTGACGCCATCTCCTTTGCCGGGGAGCGCGAGGACGTCAAACTCATCGTTGTGGATTCTGCCTGCAAGGTTTTCTGCGGCGGCATCGATATCGGCGAATACACCTCCGAGCGCGTCTTCCAGATGCTCGACGCCTTCCATTCCGTCTTTGCGGGCATCCTCGAAACTTCCAAACCGGTTCTCTGCGTTGTGAATGGCCCGGCCATCGGCGGAGGCGCGGAGTTGGCGGCCTTCGGCGACCTGGTGGTGGCCACTCCCAAGGCTCGTTTCGCCCAGCCGGAAATCACCATCGGTGTCTTTCCTCCACTGGCCTCGACGATTTTGCCCTTTCTCGTAGGGCCCAAGGTTGCTTTGGAACTCGTGCTGCTCGGCGAACCCGTAACCGCCGAACGCGCTCTGGAACTGGGCCTGGTCAATCGCCTGGTGCCCGAAGCGCAATTGGAAGCTACCGTCAAAGATCTGATTGGCCGCATCACCGGCCATTCCGGGCCGGTCCTGACCATGGCCAAAAAAGCGATTCTCGGCGGCATGGGTCTCTCTCTTCGCGACGGCCTGAAGAATTCCATGAACATTTTTCTCAACGAACTCTACCGCCTTGAGGACTCCCAGGAAGGACTCCGCGCCCTCGTCGAGAAGCGTAAACCGAATTGGAAGAACCGCTAATTTTCTCGGCAGAGAATCCCCCGATTCGTTGACACTCTCGCCGGTTGCGCCGTACACTGAAGTTACAATTTGCAAGCTCGGGAAGCGGGGAAGTGCCGTGCAAATCGGCCGCGGTCCCGCCACTGTGATCGGCAAAATTGCCGTAAGCCAGGCTACCCTCCCCAAGTCGCTGCGGTCGTGGGTTCTTCGCGAGAGAGAACCAGGACCGAAAGTGCCCTGGCCTCGCGCCGGGCTTTTTTGTTGGTACACTCTCGCAGAACCTTGGTTGGGGGAGATTCGTGCTCGATTCCGATTCCAGTCTCCTGCCGCGCGCGGCGCTTCTGTCGGGTTGCTTCCTGCTCCTTTGCACCGTGGCCAAGGCGGCGCAGGCAGCCTTGCCGGATGCGCCTGTTTCTACTACGACGCATGAGGTCACCGACGAGGTCGGCCGCACCGTCCGCGTCCCCCTGGCACCATCCCGGATCGTCTCCCTCGCGCCGAGCCTCACCGAAACCGTCTACGCCCTGGGTGTGGAGAATCGACTCGTGGGCGACACGGACTATTGCGACTATCCGCCGGATGCGAAAAAAAAGCCAAAAGTGGGTGGTGCGATCGATCCGAGCCTCGAAGAGATCGCCGCGCTTCATCCGGATCTCGTGCTGGTGACAAAAGGCTTCAATCGCCTGGACACGGTGCGTGCGCTCGAGACACTCAATATTCCGAGTTACGCTACGGATCCCCATACGGTCGATGACATCATTTCCTCGACCCAGAGGCTCGCGGATCTTTTGAACGTCAACGCGGCGGGCAAGGTTCTCGCCGCGAATTTGCAACAACGTCTCGCCGCTTTGCAGGCGAAGCTGAATTCGCTTCCCGCCAAGAGGGTGCTCTTCGTTGTTTGGACGGATCCACTGATCTCCATCGGAAAAAACACGTTTATCGCGGATGCGCTTCGCAGGGCCGGTGCGGCTTCCATTGTCGATTCGAGCCAGGACTGGCCGCAGATCAGCTTGGAAGAAGTGGTCCACCTTCAGCCGGATTACCTCGTGTTTGCGTCCTCACATTCCGATGATGCCGCGCGCGATTTCGATTTGGTTGCAGACCGTCCGGGATGGCGGATTCTGGACGCCGTACGCAACCGCCACTATGCCGTGATCAGCGATGCGGTCAATCGGCCTGCCCCGCGCATCATCTCCGCAATTGAGGACCTTGCACGGCAGCTGCATCCGGAAGCGTTCCCGGAGGCACCGGCTCTGGAAAAAACAGGTGCAACTGCGAATTCGACAACTCCCAAGAACTTCTGGCCCAACTCACCGTCGAACACGTTAGCCGGTTCGACGTGCCTTACGGAGTTTCCATGCGTCCGCTGACACTCGGAAGGCTTCTGCTCCGCTGTGGAATTCTCGCGCTTGTCTTGTTTGGTGTCGTCGTCGTTGCGCTAAAGCTGGGCGCCGTGCAGGTTTCACTCTACGGGCTGGGCCGCGACCTCATCCGCGTCCTGCTCGGGCAAAGCAGCTCTATTTCCAGCGACTACGGCATGATCGTCGTCGATATCCGCATGCCCCGCATCTTGCTGGCAATTGTGGTGGGTGCTTCTTTGTCGATTGCCGGCGCCAGTTTTCAGGCGCTCCTGCGCAATCCGCTGGCTGATCCTTACGTTCTTGGCGTTTCTTCGGGCGCATCCGTCGGGTCCATTCTTGCTCTTATGCTTGTGAATCAATTGGCGCTTTCGCCGTCATTCGCAGGACTCATCACCCCGCTCGGGGCTTTCCTGGGTGCTGCGCTGACCATCACCGCGGTCTATTTCCTCGGCCGGCGTGCTGGGCAGATTGACAGCGGCACGTTACTCTTGGGCGGCATCATCACGGCTTCCTTCCTTCAGGCGATCATCATGTTTCTGATGTCGACTTTGGCTGGCGGTAACCTTCGAGGCGCTTCCTACTGGATGATGGGAAGTCTTTCGACGCCTCCTCCTCAGAGCCTTCTTTATCTGCTGGGATTCGGGTTTCTCCTGGCCGCCGGCGCGATCTATACGACGGCCTCCGATCTCAATTTGCTTCTGGCAGGGGAGACCGAGGCCATGCATCTCGGCGTGGACGTGCCGCGGGTGCGCTTGGTTGTTTACCTCTCCGCCTCGCTCTTGACGGGTCTGGCTGTGTCGGTCAGCGGCACCATCGGCTACGTGGGCCTGCTGGTGCCACACGCGATGCGTCTCATCTTCGGGTCTGATCATCGCATGTTGTTACCTGCAGCGGCGCTAGGCGGAGCCATCGCCGTCGTGATCGCCGATACTATTGCGCGCACTGTCGTGGCCCCAAGCGAACTCTCCGTGGGAGCTGTAACCGCGCTGGTCGGCGCACCGTTCTTTATCTATCTGCTTCGCCGGAGACTCGCATGAGCACGCCCCATCGAGTGCCTTCGCCCCCGGCCAAGGTCTCCGCCGATCAACCGCACGGCAATCCGGATCTGCGCCTGAGCGTCGAGCAAGCCAGCTATGTTTACGCCCCTAATCCCGCGCAGGCGCCACTGTTCACCCTCGAAGCTTTGAGCTTTCAGGCCAAACCCGGAGAGGTGGTGGCGATTCTGGGGCCGAACGCCAGCGGCAAATCCACTCTGCTCAAACTGATCTCAGGAGCACTCGAGCCTCTTTCCGGGCGCGTCTTCCTGCATGGCTTTGCCACACACTCTCTTCCCCCGAAAACACGCGCGCAACGTATCGCCCTCGTCCAGCAGGAGAGTCGCCTGCTCTTTCCCTCCCGCGCCTGGGAGTTTGTCTTGCAAGGACGCCATGCCTACGGCGGTGGGCTGCGCTTTGAAACGGAAGAAGACATCGCCATCGCCAAAAACGCCCTCGCGCAAGTCGGCGCATTGGATCTTGCCGACCGCTGGATGGACAAAATCTCCGGCGGCGAGAAGCAGCGGGTGATCCTGGCTCGTGCCCTGGCCCAACAGCCACTGCTGCTCCTCCTGGATGAACCGACGCTGCACCTGGACATCGGTGCCCAGGTGGATTTGCTGGACTCATTGCGGCGACTGGCCGCTCAGAATCGCTATACCGTCATAGTGGTCACACACGAATTGAATCTTGCGGGTGAGTATTCGGACCAGGTGGTGCTGCTCCAAAAGGGGAAGTGTTTGCGCGTGGGCTCGCCCGCCAGCGTCTACCAGAGGGATTTGCTCGAGCAGGTTTTCCAGGCGCCGCTGACCGTGGAGACGATCTCTTCCGGCCGGCCGCGCGTCACGATTTTGGCTAGGAAATAGCCGTCTTTCTCGTCAACCCCAACGCGGCGGCCGCGTGCCGCCGGAACACGCAACCCACAGCGGGCTTCGCCCCTTTGTACTAACCGCGGACTTCGCGCACGGGAAGACGGTGCAAAGCCGTCGCCGCCGCGCGACTGTAAGGCGGATTTTTCACTTGTGTGCCACTGCAATGCTTTCTGCTGCGGGAAGACCACAAGCCCGCTGCCCACGAATCCGATTCGTTCGCAGCGATTTGCCGCCGAGCCAGGAGACCGGCGAAGTCCGCAGCCCGCGCAAGCCTCTTTTGCGCCGGCCAACCTTTACTCTCCCGCGCGTGAGGGAGCGGAGGACCGATGCGAATTTTCCAATCCTTGTTTCCCTTTGTTGTAGTTTTGATGTTGTCCCTGGCATCTTCCGCGTTCTGCCAATCTCCGAAGACGAAAGCCCGTCTTGCGGGCACACTCACTGCTCCATCTGGCGCTGCGGTGAGCGGCGTCACAGTCACTGCAGAAGAAGAAGGCCCCGCTGCCTCGGCGCCCGTTTCTGCTGTTTCCTCCGGTGATGGCTCGTACTCATTGGAGCTTCCCGCTGGCCGCTACAGAGTGCGCTTCTCGCGCGAATCGTTTGCGAACCGCGACGTCCAGCTCACCCTTGCTCCGGGCGAAGTTCGCGAACTCAGCCTGCATCTGGAACTGCTCGCGTTGTCGGATAAAGTCATCGTCACTGCACAAGCGCTTCCCACCACTGAACAGCAGACTACCGCGCCCACCGATGTCATCCCGGGCGAAACGATCGAGCAACGCCAGGCCGTCTCCGTTCCGGAGTTACTCCTATACTCTCCGGGTATGGCCGTTGGCCGTACAGGACCGTTCGGCGGCACCGCATCGATCTTCTTGAATGGAGGAAACTCCGACTTCACAAAAGTTCTCGTGGATGGCACGCCCATCAATCCGCCAGGCAGCGCGGTGGATCTTTCGAGTGTGACAACGGAGAATATCGATAAAGTGGAAATCGTACGCGGCGCAGAAAGTGCAATCTACGGCAGTGATTCCGTCTCTGGTGTCGTGCAACTCTTTACGCATCGTGGCGAGACGCGCATTCCCGCCTTCACTCTTTTTTCCGAGGGCGGAACTCTCGCTTCGGTGCGCGGTGGCGCGGACCTGAGCGGCCTGCTCGGCAAATTCGATTACTCCGCCGCAGGGGCTTACTTTCAAACGGACGGCCAAGGGCCGAACGATGCTTTTGTGAACCGCACTCTCTCCGGCAACTTCGGCTACGCTTTCTCGGAGTCCAACCAGCTTCACGTTTCCCTCCGTAGCAACACGAGCGATGCGGGTATTCCGGGCCCCACGCTACAGGCTCCTCCTAATCTCTATCAGGGCTATGGCCAGCGCATTTCCGCTGCCAATGCGCGCTGGGAGTTCACCACAGGATCACACTGGCGCCATCAGGTAATGGGCACGGAGTCGTATACGCGGCAACACAGCTTTGCGACGACGCAGTCCGATTTTCCGTACGACTCGTTGCTGCAATTCAATCGCGCCGGTTTCGTGACTCAATCGACTTATCTTTCCCGATCCTTCAGCGCGACCGCCGGCTATCAATACGAAGTCGAGAACGGTGGCGTCTCCTACATTTCGCCCGGTCACCTTCGCCGGAACAACCAAGCTGGTTACCTCGACTCCCGTTACACCCCGCTTCGCCGGCTCATGCTAGATGCCGCCGTCCGTGCAGAGGCCAATGATAGCTTTGGCACGCGCGTAGTGCCACGCGTCGGCGGTTCTTATCTTCTGCATGAAGGCAAAAGCTTCTGGGGTGACACGCGCTACTACGCGTTCTACGGGCAGGGCATCAAAGAGCCGCGTTTCGACCAGACGTTTGGCACCGATCCCTGCTACCCGGGCAATCCACTTCTGAAACCGGAAGCCAGCAAAGCATGGACCACCGGCTTCGATCAGAAGCTCGCTTCCGATCGCTGGAAACTGTCCGCCGACTATTTCTACAATCGCTTCTACGACATCGTCAGTTTCGCGTACGACCCGGCCCCAAACCCGAATTTCTGCGGTACGTACTTCAACACGGACCTAGCCATCGCGCGTGGCGTAAATCTGGCTTCTGAATTCCGCCTGCGCCGATGGCTGTTCTTGAACGGAAACTATACCTACGACGATTCGCGCGTTCTGCAATCCGAGAATCCCAATTTCGATCCGGCACTGATTCCGGGGAATCACCTGATTCGTCGCCCGGTGAACTCAGGCTCCTTGGGCGTCAACGTTTACTACGCACACGTCAACTGGAATTTCCTCGGTTATTTCACCGGCATTCGGACCGATTCCAATTTCGTCGATCCGGCGCAGACGACCAATCCCGGATATGCGCGCTTCGACATGGCGGCCAGTTATAACCTTGTGGGCGGCCTAATCATTACGGCGCGCGTCATCAATCTTTTCAACAAGCAATATCAGGACGCGCTTGGCTATCCGGCTCTCGGCCAGACCTATTTATTCGGGCTGCGCTACAAATTCGCAGGCCGTAACTGACCCCGGTGGGGCGCGCCGGATCGCGCGCCTCTGCTATACTTTTTGTTTCGTCATGACCAAGTTCGCCACAGAATCCGCGGTCACTCCCGAACTCCTCGCCAAGTACGAGCCCGTGATCGGCCTGGAAGTCCATGCCCAGCTGCTGACTCGGACCAAAATCTTCTGCGGATGCCCGACACGTTTCGGGGACAGTCCGAACTCGAATGTGTGTCCCGTCTGCCTCGGTCTCCCCGGCACACTGCCCGTCCTAAACAAACGTGCCGTGGAAATGGGCATCCGTGCGGCTCTGGCCCTGAACTGCACCGTCCATGAGCATTCCCGTTTTGCGCGCAAAAACTACTTCTATCCGGACCTCCCGAAAGGCTACCAAATCTCTCAATACGAGCTTCCGCTGGCCACGGGCGGTTATCTCGAAATTCAACACAGCGGCGGGACCAAGCGCATTGGCATCACGCGGCTGCATCTGGAAGAGGACGCCGGGAAATCTCTGCACGAGGGCTTCCCGCACTCCGACGAGAAAACCTATGTCGACTTCAACCGTTGCGGCACACCGCTCAGCGAAATCGTTTCGGAGCCGGACATGCGTTCGCCCGACGAAGCCTACGCTTATCTCATCACGCTCCGGCAGATCCTGCTGTATACGGGCGTGAGCGACTGCAACATGGAAGAGGGGTCTCTGCGCTGTGACGCGAACGTCAGCATACGCCTGCGCGGCACGCAAGAATTCGGCACGAAAGTGGAAGTGAAAAATCTTAATTCTTTCCGTTACCTGGCGAAGGCACTGCAATTCGAAATCGAACGCCACATCGGCATCCTTGAATCCGGCGGGCGCATTACGCAGGAGACCCGGCTCTGGAATCAACCCTCCGGCCGCACCGAATTGATGCGCTCGAAGGAGAAGGCCCATGACTACCGCTATTTCCCGGAGCCCGATCTTCTGCCCGTGCACGTAGCAAGTGCCTGGCGGGAAGAAGTCGGCGCGTCACTGCCGGAATTGCCTATCGCCAAGCGGACTCGCTTTGTTTCTGCATTCGGGATCACCGCTTATGACGCGGAGGTTTTGACCGATACACAGGCCTTGGCGGACTATTTTGAAGCTGTAGTGAAGGCGGGCGCCCCCGGAAAGGCGACCGCCAACTGGATGCAGACGGAACTTCTCCGTCGCCTGAATGATTCCGGCAAGGAAATCGCCGCAAGTCCCGTCACACCCTCCGCCCTCGCCGGACTCGTCACGCTTGTCGAATCGGGCAAAATCACCATGGCAGTCGGGAAAAGAGTGTTTGCATCCATGTTCGAGACGGGCCGAACGGCCGCGGAGATCGTTGCCGCCGAAGGTCTTGCTGCCCGGGTCGGTGACGATGCCATCGAACAAGCGGCACACGAAGTCATTGCAAGAAATCCGGACAACGTCGCCAAATACAAGTCCGGCAACGAAGGGGTCTTCAAGTTTTTTGTCGGCCAGGTGATGAAAGCGACGCGAGGCCAGGCCAACCCGCAGTCCGTCAACGAAATTGTCCGAAAATTGCTTTCGTGAAGGATGGTTCATGATCAAAGTGGGAGACACTGCTCCTGAATTCACGCTTGCGTCGGACACGGGTTCGGCCGTTTCACTCAAGGATTTTCAGGGCAAGCATGTCGTTCTGTTCTTCTTCCCGAAAGCCAATACTCCCGGTTGAATCACCGAAGCGTCCGAGTTTCGTGACGCCATCCGGAAGTTCGAGAAGGCCAGTGCGGTGATTCTTGGCATGAGCGCCGATCCGGTAAAAGCGCTTGCCAGCTTCAAGATCAAGCAGAAGTTGAATTTTCCGCTGTTGAGCGATCCAAATCACAAAGTCATACAGGCTTACGGTTCCTGGCGCATGAAGAAATTCATGGGACGATCATTCAAGGGAATTGTCCGCAGCACGTTTCTGATCGGCCCCAGCGGAAAGATCGTTGCCATCTGGGATCAAGTGTCGGCCAAGGGCCATGCCGCCGAAGTGCTGTCCCGGCTCACGCGAGGTTGAATCGCGTTGGGTAGCTTCAGCCCCGTATAAGTGGATGCCGCCTCAGTCCTTCGCTCGAATGCTTTGTGTATTCGAACAAGGAATTACTAAGACTTAATATAAAACCGTAAAGATCGGAGCGCCGATATTTTGCCTTTTTGCGGGACCAGCACTGCTGACCAAGTGAGGTAATGGGGCAGAGCTTCAGATCTCCAACCGCAGTCCGTCGCCCTCGGGTTCCATCAGCATATTGTCGATTAACCGTGTTTTGCCGATACAAACCGCCAGAAGCGCATAACTCTTCCGCGCCACACGCACGACGGGCTCAAACGTATCCGCGTCCACGATCTCGGCGTAATCCATCCGCGCCCGTGGCTCACTCCCCAACACCTCCAGCATGGCGCGTTGAAGTTCCATGGCATCCCGCACGCCTGCGTTTATGTCCTTGGCTGCGCTTTGCAGGGCCCGGTATAGAACGGTCGCGGCCTTACGCTCTTCCGCGGCGAGGTATGCATTGCGTGAACTCAGCGCCAGCCCATCCGCTTCCCGCACGATCGGGTACACCACAATCTCAACATCCAGATTCAAGTCGCGCGCCATTCGCTGAATGATGCGCACCTGCTGCGCGTCCTTCCTGCCGAAATAGGCGAAGTGAGGATGCACGATTTCGAACAGCTTCAGCACCACCGTGGCCACACCGCGAAAGTGCCCCGGCCGCGACCTGCCTTCGAGCCTCTCGCTCAACCCTTCCACATGCACGTAAGTGGAGAACCCGTGCGGGTACACTTCGGAGAAATCAGGCAGGAATAGCCCATCGATTTTCGCGCTGGTCAGCGTCTCGATGTCCGCTTCGAGCGGCCGTGGGTAGCGGGACAGGTCTTCGTTCGCTCCAAACTGTTTCGGGTTCAGGAAGATCGAGGCGTACACCGGCGCGCAATCTTTTTTAGCGCGTTCCACCAGCGCCAGGTGTCCCGCATGGAGCGCGCCCATCGTGGGTACGAAACCGATGATCCTTTGGTCCTGCCGTGCCTCCCGCGCTTTCTCCTTCATCCAGGCAACCGTGCGAATCGTCTCCATGGGAAGGGAGCCTACGCCTTCGCCCCAGCCGCGCGCTCGCGATAAAAATGCATCAGGTCAGTCAAAATCGGCTCCACATCCAGTTGCCGCAGCATCGTGGTGATTTGTCCGCGGTGGTAAGTTCCGTGATTCACCAGGTGCAACATGGATTGCCACAACGGATTGCGGTACACACCAAACTTCATGGTCTTGTACTCCATCACGCGTTCGAGGTCCACCTGCGTCAGCCCTCGGACAAACTTCAGCAGTGTCTGCTCAAATTCAGCCCAGTGCGCCCTAAGGGTTTCCACCTCGACAAATTCACTGGCATCCGGAATAGACGCAGGAGAACGCCCCTGAAACCTCGCCAGCCAAAGCCATTCCACGCCGTAGATGTGCCCCAGCGTGTCTCTCACGGAGGAAAAGCTCGACCCCAGCGGCTTCGTAAATTGCTCCTTCGTCAGCGCGCTTGCCGCGTGCAGCACTCGCCGGTCCGCCCAGGCGTTGTACTCGTAAAGCACCAACATCTCTCCCGGATTCATCTCGCCTTCCTTTTTTCCAGCAAAATCCGAGGGGCGCCCGATTGGACTCGAGGCGCCTCTGCAAGAAATCCTTTCCTTTGTTCCCTGTCACCGCGCAATCGGTATGGTCTTGCGGCCCTTCACGCTCGCAGGTGCGTGGTAGGATTCGGCGTCCGTGGGAAAACTGCCGTTCTGCACGTCGGCGCAGTATTCCCTCACCGCGTTCGAAATGGTCTCGCCCACATTCGCGTAGCGCCGCGCGAATTTCGGCGCTTCCTGAAACGTCAGTCCCAGCAAGTCGTGCAACACGAGGATCTGACCGTCGCAATCGGGGCCCGCGCCAATCCCGATGGTCGGGATGCGCAGGGTGCGCGTGATTTCCGCCGCCAATTCCCGCGGCATGGCCTCCAGCACAATAGCAAACGCTCCGGCGGCTTCCACCGCCCGCGCATCGCGCAGCACCTGTTCGGCCGTTCCCGGCGTCTTGCCCTGCACGCGGTAGCCGCCGAGCGAGTTCACCGATTGCGGAGTCAAGCCGACATGGCCCATCACCGGGATTTCCGCGTCCGCAAGCCGGGCGATCAATTCCAGGCGGCGCTCGCCGCCCTCCACCTTTACCGCCTCCGCGCCCGCTTCCTTCACGAAGCGAATGGCGTTGCGCAATGACTCGCTGATTTCGCCGTGATACGAGCCGTAAGGCATATCGGCCACAAGCAGCGCTCGCTGCACGCCCCTCCGCACCGCTCTTGTGAGGAGCAGGGACTCCTCCAGCGTGAGCGGCAGCGTGCTTTCATACCCCAGCATGACCATTGCGCCGGAATCGCCCACCAGCACGAGGTCCACACCAGCTTCGTCGATTAGGCGCGCCGTCGGATAGTCGTACGCCGTCAGGCAGGTGATCTTCTGGTTGGGAGAATTTGCAGCTAAGGTCTTTCGCTGCATTAAGTCGGGCACGGTGATCTTCCCGTTGCCCTGATTCGGCAGGATACTCATGTCGGCCTCCGGTGCCGTTCCCTGACTGCGGGATACAGCCCTCTTCCAGACCCGACTACTATAGCAAAAAGTGATGCAGGTCACCAATAATTGTGATGCGAGAAGGACTCTCTGCCTCCGCCTTTGCGGGCTGGGCCAGCGCCTTAAGTCCCACGAGGCGCCTGCGCACGGCCTTTCCACTGGCCGCCGCGTCCCATCCAGTAGCGCAAGGCGGAAAGAAATGTCGCGAAAGAATAGAACGCCGCGGCCAGCGGCAGCAGCGGCGCCCACAGCGGGGAGAGGCGATAAAGCCGCACTGTGGGCAGGTAGGTGAGCGTCATTAAGGCCCACGAAGCAAGGCTGATTCTCCACACCAGACTCTTTGGGTGGAATGTCAGGGCAACTGGCACAAGGTAGGTGAGGGTCATCCCTGTGAGCGTGCCGAGCAAAGCGACGACCGAGTAGTGCAACTGTGTGAAGGCTGTCCGCGCAATCAAGTCTCGAATCTCCCCGAACGTTTTGTAGGACCGCAGGCTCACGCTCTTCCGCGTCATTCCCATCCAGATGGCGCCGCCGCTGCGTTTCACCGCGCGCGCCAAGGCGCAGTCGTCGATTACCTCTTGGTGTATGGCGGAAATTCCTCCCATGCGTTCGAGCGCAGCTTTGCGCACGAGAATGCAGCCGCCGGCGGCGCCGGCCGTGCGCGCCTTGCGATCGGCAATCCATTTCGGCGGATACAGCTTCAGGAAAAAGTAAAGAAAAGGTGGGATCAGCAGCCGCTCGGGAAACGTCCCGGCATGAAGGAGCACCATCAACGAGGCCAGATCGAGCTGTTGGCTTTCGGCCCGCGAAACCAGCCGCCGCAAAGTGTCCGGCGCATGTATGACGTCCGCATCAGTAAGCAAGAAGTACTCTGGCCTGAACGGCTCCGCTCTCTCGATCCCCTGCTGCAAAGCCCAGAGTTTTCCCGTCCAACCCGGCTGCAAAGATGCGGCGTGCACGAGGATCGCGCGATCGGCCACGCAGAAAGACCGCATGGCACCCAGCGCCAAAGCCGGCGTGGCGTCTTCGCTGTGATCGTCCACAATGATCATCCGCAATTCTCCGGGATATTCCTGAGATGCTAACGATTCCACAGCGCTGGGAATCGTTTCGGCTTCGTTCCGTGCCGGCAGGAGAGCCACAATGCCCGGCCAACTCTGAGGGGGACGGTGAACCGCCGAGTCATCGTCAAATCGGCGCAATTGCCAGAATGCACCACGAAAAAAGGTCAGAACAACCCAGGCGAGCAGTGACAGTCCTGCGAGGATAAGCGCGGGAGTGGGCACGCTTTATTGTGTCGCGAATCGTTAATTGCGGCTAGGCCAGGTCCGCCGCACGAATCGGCAGGCGCCGCACCGGCTTGCCCGTTGCGGAAAAGATCGCGTTGCAGACCGCAGGGGCGATCGGCGGTGTCCCCGGCTCGCCGATCCCGCCGGGGCCGTCCTTGCTTTCCATAATGTGCACCTCGACCTGCGGCACCTCATCGATCCGCAACAGGTCGTAATCGTTGAAGTTCCCTTGTTCGACCCGGCCATTGGCGATGGTGATCTCGCCCTTCAGCGCCGCGGTCAGACCGTAAACAATCGCGCCTTCGATCTGTGCGCGTATGGTTTCCGGATTAACGAAACGCCCGCAGTCCACTGCCGCCACCACCTTGTGCACGCGCACGGTGCCGGCCTTCCGATCCAGGCTGATCTCCGCAACCTCTGCGACGAAACTTCCAAACGATTCAACCACCGCTATGCCCCGGTAACGCCCCGCGGGAAGCGCTTTGCTCCAGCCTGCTTTTTCCGCCGCCAACTCCAGCACGCCGCGATGGCGCGGCGCCTTCTCCAGCAGCCTGCGCCGGAACTCGAAGGGGTCTTTTCCTCCAGCCTTTGCCATCTCATCCACAAAACTTTCCGTGATGTAGCCGTTCTGAGAATTTCCCACGGAACGCCAGAAGCCAACCGGCACACCGGGCTCTGTCAACACATATTCGCAAAGAAAATTGGGGAATGCGTACTTGCTATCCGCGATACCCTCCACGGAGCTGCTGTCGAGCCCATTTTTCACCGAGCCCGGGAAAAAGCGCGACATGATGGAAGGGCCAACAACGCGACATTTCCAGGCCACCGGCCAACCATCGGGGTCGAGTCCGCCGGTCAGCGTGGTGTACGTCGCGGGCCGGTAGAAGTCGTGCTGCATATCGTCTTCCCGCGACCAGGTCACCTGCACCGGCGCGTTCATGGCTTTCGAGAGCTCCACCGCCTCCGTGATGAAGTCCTGTTCGGCGCGCCGGCCAAACCCGCCTCCCAGATAGGTTGTATGAATGCGTACCTGTTCCGGCTTCAAGCCAGTGATCTTTGCGCCGGTCATTTGCGAAAAGGTCTGAAACTGCGTGGGCGCATAAATGTCGCAACCGTCGGCACGCACGTCCGCGGTGCAATTCATCGGCTCCATCGTGGCGTGCGCCAGAAACGGCACTTCATAGCTGGCTTCCACCCTTTTATGCGCGCTGGCAAGAGCGGCATCCGCATCGCCATCCTTTCGGGCAATCGCACCGGACTGCCCGGCCTGTTGGTGGTAGAGTTTGCGAATTGCCTCGCTCGAATTCTTGGCGTTCGGGCCTTCGTCCCAGGAAACCTCCAGCATTCGCCGGCCTTCCATCGCGGACCACGTGTTGTCTGCAATCACCGCCACGCCTGTGGAAACTAGCCGAACATCCTTCACGCCGTGCACCGCTTTCGCTTTCGTGGCGTCAAAACTCCTCACTTTGCCGCCAAACACGGGGCAGCGCGCCACAACCGCGTGCAACATCTTCGGCAGCCGCACATCAATGCCAAACTCCGCTTTGCCGTTGGACTTCACCAGGGAATCAATTCTCTTTGTAGGTTTCCCGATGTATTTGTAATTATTCGCTTCTTTGACTTTTGGATTCACCGGCACCGGAAGCTTCGAAGCCTCTTCGACGAGCGCGCCGTATCCCAGCCGCTTCCCCGAGGCCGAATTCACCACGGCATTGTTCTCCGTGTGACACGTCCCCGGCTCCACGCCCCACCGATTCGCCGCAGTGGTTATGAGCATCTCCCGCGCCGCCGCACCTGCCTTTGCCAGCGGTTCCCATGAACCACGAACGCTGCAACTTCCCCCTGTGCCTTGCAGCCCGAAGATCGGATTGAAATACTGCGGAGCAGCGGGCGCAAATTCTGTCCGGATCTTCTTCCAGTCGAGGTCAAGTTCATCGGCAAGGATCATCGTTAGCGCCGTGGAGATTCCCTGGCCCATCTCCGACTTGTCGATCACGAGCGTCACCGAATCATCAGGAGCGATCTTGACCCAAGCATTCACGCCTGTCGCGTCGGTAGGCGCAGTCCCCGCCAGCGCCGCATATTTTCCCGGCAGGTACAAGCCGATCACCAGCCCGGCGCCGCTGGCCGCGCTTTTCTTCAAGAATTCACGACGATCGGTAGAAACACTTTGTGCCATGACATACCTCACAGCTCGCCGCGAAGCGTTGGGTCGCGCGGCGGTTCGGGCGTTACTTCGAGGCCTGCAAATCGGCGGCGCGGTGGATGGCTTTGCGAATGCGCTGGTAGGTGCCGCATCGGCAAATGTTCCCGCTCATCGCATCATCAATGTCGGAGTCGCTCGGGTGAGGCTTTTTCGCCAGCAACGCCACGGCGGACATGATCTGACCCGATTGGCAGTACCCGCACTGCGGTACATCCTCTTCGATCCAAGCCATCTGCACGGGATGCGATGCGTCCGCGGACAATCCCTCGATGGTTGTGATCTTCCTCCCGGAGACGCTGGAAATAGGAGTAATACAGGAGCGAGCAGCCTCACCATCGATGTGCACGGTGCAGGCTCCGCAGAGCGCCATGCCGCAGCCGAACTTCGTGCCGGTCATGTTCAGTGTGTCGCGGAGGACCCAGAGCAGGGGCATCTGCGGATCGACTTCGACGGTGGTGGACTTGCCGTTCAACGAAAACGTGATCGCCATATTCACCTCCCGAGGGCAAGGCAGTATCCTACACCAATCGGGCGTGCGGATGGAAATTTACGGAAAAGCGGGTACCGGGTCAGTCTCCGATGACCGCGTATCCCAGGCATACCGGTTGTGGAAACAGCCCTTCGTCTTTCTGCTGTGTTCTTGAAATGGCGCTCAGATTGCCACGCAACCGGTGAAGAGCGACCTTTATTTGCTCGACATTCAAACTCACAATATCACCCCCTTGAAAATTAGCGGACTCGAAGGACTTAGGCAAGAATGTCACTGCCTAGTTAGTTCCAAATCTTGTGCTTCTTGCTCTCGGCGAGCAGGTCTCTCCGTACTTCCTGGCGCAAGGTTCTCAGCGCATCCAGCTGTTGGTAGTACAACTCCGCGCGGCGGTGCACCCCAGGTTCGGCGATCTTCCCGAGCCACTCGGCCCGATGCCGCGAGCCATAGACCTGCTTGCCGCTGCACGGAATGGCCCAACTGCGATAGATGGCTTTAATCCGACTCATGACCCGGCTCTGGTCTCTCGTCACGGTCAGATAACTCCGCCCCAGTTCCTTCAGCGTCCGCAGCCCGTGGTCTCCGTGATAGACCGCGTTGAGCTTGTTCATATACAGAAGGTCGGATAGCTTGCGCGCATCCACGCGGTCGTTCTGGTTGCCGTCCTGCAACAAGGCGTTTCGCCGCGGATCGCAGACCACCAGTTTCGTGACATGGGGCTTCAGAAGGTCGTACAGCCAGGCAGCCCAGGTGCCTTCCTCAAACGTGACGTGCAAATCTCCTCGCAACCCATCGAAAAACTGCAGGATCATGCTGGCTTTCGTTTCGATGACACATTCCATCACGATCTTGCCGGCCGCATTTCGGACCGCAATGGAAATACTTTCCTTGTGTACGTCCATACCGATATATTTAGTGCTGCTAATCATGAACGGGCGCTCCTCTCCGTAGGGGTTGTGGCATGCACCCAAACCCTACTCCAGAAGGGGCGCCCTTTTATATTGCGTCGCGGTATCGGAAACAAACCCACCACCGAAAAGCACGCAGGAATGCAAATCGGCTTACAACGTTGCGGGCTCCGGTGTAGGCCGCGGTGGCTCGTGTTCCACGCCTCTCCAGCCGACCGGCCGGCCGCTCACCGCTTCCTTCACCGAACGGAACAGCACGATATACATCAACTGGCGGTAGTAGAAGCGCTGCAGAAGCACCGGAATGAGCAACGTCCAGTCTTCGCGGCGCTCCAGGGCGAACGCGATCACGCACGTCAGAACATCGATGATCAGAAACCCGAGAAAGAACACGACGGACCGTTGTACGTCCGCCGAAGTCCAGAGTTGGGGAATCTGCGTGATATGCAACTGCGCCAGGCCCCAAAGCAACAGGCTTCCGAAGAACAGCAGGTCCAACACCGGCGAGATCAGGGGGAGTGCGATTTGGAACACAAATATGTTGGGGAGAGCAATCCAGCCCAGAGTGCTGTACTTCGGCCGGAACAATGTGTCGCGATGCTTCCAGAACGACTGTAGAGTGCCGAAGGTCCAGCGGAATCGCTGCCGGATCAGCGCCGCAGGCGTTTCCGGGGCTTCGGTCCAAGCCAGAGACTCTTCATCATACGTGACCCGCCAGCCGAGGCGCCGAATCCCGATGGTCAAGTCGGCATCCTCCGCAACCGTTTCTGCGGTGATTCCTCCGGCTTGCTCGATCGCTTCCCTGCGCCAGGCGCCCAGCGCGCCCGGAACCACCGTAATGCAATTCAGCAGGTCAAATGCTCGCTTTTCCATGTTTTGGCTGGTGACGTATTCGAGCGCCTGCCAACGCGTCAGCCAGCGCGACCGGTTACCAACCTTGACGTTGCCCGCGACGGCGCCAACGGTGGGATCGGAGAAATGTCGAAGCAGTTTTCGAATCGCATCCGATTCGATTTCCGTGTCCGCATCGATGGTAACTACGATATCCGTTTTGGCATGGGACAGCGCGTTGTTCAGCGCCGCCGCTTTTCCCCGATTTACCTGGTGGATGATCTGAACCGCGTCGTTCCCGCTGAAATTGCTTTGCAACAACTCCAAGGTCCCGTCCTTCGAACCGTCATCCACCACGATGACATGAATATCGTCCAGGTCAGAGAGAAGAACCGAGGTCACCGTCTGTACAATCACCGATTCTTCGTTGTGGGCGGGGATCAGCACAGTTACCCCTGGAGGAGGGTCCGCGAGCTCTACCTGATCCGGCCGCAGTTTCTCGATGATCGCCAGGATCCCGATAATCAACGCCCGGCCGCTGACCAGCACGATACCCAGGATGAACACTGTCGCAATCGCGAGGCGGAACCACTGGAAAATCCCGAAAATCAGGCCGTCGGCATGCGCACTGAGCTTCTCCCGGAACGTGAGCGGCACCATCACGTCCGCCCGTGCTTTTCCCAGCAACTCCGAGACCGAGGTGAACTCGTAGCCGCGTTGGCGAAGCTCGTCGATGATCATTGGCAAGGCCAGCACAGTTTGTTCGCGGTCTCCGCCGCCGTCGTGGAGCAGCACGATGTTGCCTTTGTTGGCCTGACGGAGCACGTCGTCCACGATCTCCCGGGCCGGCCGCTGCGGATTCAGCTCAGTCACCCGCCAGTCATCCGGATCGATCTTCTGACCCACGATGATGTAGCCCAAGTCCTGCGGATACGGCAATTGGGCCACCTCTTCCGCGTATTCCGGCTGATGATCGATGCCGTAGGGCGGCCGAAAGAGAAGAGATTTCACGCCGAGGGTGCTTTCAATCAGCCGCTGCGTCAGATTAAGCTCCCACTTGAGTTGGGTGCGCGAAATCTCATCAAATCTCGGGTGTGTGAAGGTGTGATTGCCGATCTCGTGGCCTTCGTTGTATTCGCGCTTCAAGAGATCCGGCGATGTGTTCGCCGCTTCTCCGATGACGAAGAAAACTGCGGGCGCGTGTTTTTCCTTCAGCACGTTCAAAATCTGCGGAGTCCAGCGCCGGTCCGGCCCGTCGTCAAAAGACAGCACAATCTTGTTCCTCGCTGCGCCGATCTGGTCGATGTCATAGGACAAGGGAATGGCGTCGTATTTTTCGCTGGTAATCAGGTCAGTGCCGGCGTCATAGGTGAAGGTGCGCCGCCCAGGTTTGGGCACATCGATGATCCGCCAGATATCCCCCGCGCCTTCGAGAATTAGATCGGGACCAGGAGGCAAGTCCCGCAGCTTCTCGCGCGTCGGGTCGTCCGGGCGTGTCGCGTCCCAGATGGGCCAGAGTGAGGTATCCGCGGAGCCGAAACGCCAAAGCGCCGTGCCCTGCACGCCCAGTCGCTCGCTGGCCCGCAATTCGTTGTAGGCCGTTACCGCGTCCAGGATCCAAACTTGATGCGTGCGGTTCTGTTCGTCATCGTAGGAATAGTGAGGGTTCAACGAAGCGGTATCGAACTCAACCTCGGTCTCGGATTCGTACGCGTGCAACAGGGCCTCTTGAACGCTGAATTCCTCGGCGTGCGGCGTTTCCTTTTTCCCGGAAGATTCCGCCCAGTCGTACGCATAGTTGCCGATTCCCACGATGATTTTTTCGGCGGGAACCACCTCCCGAATCTGCCGGAGATTCTCCAGGAACCAGTCTTGCCCGGCAATCGGCCCCGGAGGTGAAGTGAGCCAGTGCTGGTCGTAGTTCATCAGGATAATCGCGTCCGTCTCCCGGCCGAAGAAGGCATAGTCGTAATCATCATCGCGCGCGGGAAGGGCGATCATCAGTTTGAGACCCGCGGCGTGGAGGGCCTGCGCAAGCCCCGCCGTAAATTCTCTAAAGTGCGGCTGGCTTTTAAGCGGAATCTCTTCGAAGTCCACAACAATTCCGGCCTGTCGGGCCATCACCGCGTATGCCACCGTGTCGGAGATCAACCGGTGGCGTGCAGCGGGGTCCGCCAGCATGCCGGTCAATTCCGAAACTCGCCAGACGAGACCATCGTAGTTGTTGAGCACGCCCATCATCGGCAGCTCGATGGGAGGGTTCAAAGCACGCATCCACTGGTGGAGCTTGTCCCCCTTCAGCCGGGTGAGAACTTCCGCGGGCGAAGCTTTCACCGTCTGATTCAATTCGTAGTCGACAACGGTAATGGCCCCATCCGGGGAAACGGCATGAAGCTGCTCCGGCATGAGCAGGTCGATGTCCTTATAGTGCTTTTTCAGCGAGGCGAGGCTGTTGGCATCCCAACTCACAAAAAACGCCGCCCGCAGGGGATCGTAGCTGGCGGGCACCTGGCCGATGCGTGCCACGCGGCGGTGGCGTCCCTCGCGCACCGTGACCGGCTTCAAGTTTTTCTTCCTGACCGAATGATAGGCAGGGCGCGTATCCGGGAGCAGCGAGGAAGGGAGTTCAATGCTACCGGCAACAGTCACAAAAAAGTAAAGGAGAAGAAGCGTCAGCAGCGCCCCGCTCACTTCCAAAATCCGGCGTGTGCGGCGCCAGCGGACTTTCTCCGCGTCATAGAAGATCGGTTTTCGTTCCTTCATGCAGCGTGGTCGCCGCCTCGCCGGGGTGGGTCGCCTGCGAGACTCGTCATTTTCTCCATCGCGTGGAACCGAGCCTCTCTATTGTAAGATGCAGGAAACAGAATGAAACGTTTTTTCTACCATCCGTTTCTGGCGCTGCTTGCAGGGGCCTGCCTGCGCCTGTTGTTTGTGCTGAAGTTCCCCTCCGGCTCGGGCGACACTGTCCTTTATGACCAGCTCGCGACGAACTGGCTGAAACTCGGCAAATTCGCCATGGACATCGGCGGACAAGCGACACCGGTCGACGTCCGCATGCCGGGCTATCCCGCGTTTCTATCGATCGTATACGCCGTGACTTGGCGAACGGGCGAACGGGCACAGCTTCCGGTGATGCTTGCCCAAGTCGTCGTCGACCTGGCGGCCTGCGTCGTGATCGCAGCGCTAGCAGCGCTGTTGGTGAAGATAGCCGGACGCGCCGAAAAGGTTAAAGGCGTGTTCCTGAAAGCACTGTGGTTGGCCGCGCTTTGTCCTTTCACGGCGAATTACGTCGCGGTGCCGCTCACGGAAGTATGGTCGGTGTTCTTCACAGCAATCGCATTTGTTTTGTTGGTGCTCGTGGCCACAATGGCAAGCGGAAATCCGTCTCCCGCGATTGGAAAGAGAGAATCCACAACAAAAGACGTTTGGAAACTCGCCGTACTCGGGGGAGTGACAGTGGGAATCGGCACTTTGTTCCGGCCGGAGACGCCGTTGTTGTTGGTGAGTACATTCCTCGTGTTGGCGTTCTGGATGCTTGGCCGGGCCGATGGGAAACGCTGGTTGCTGTTGTGCGCGCTCAGTGGCGTTGCCTGCCTCGTGCCCCTCGTGCCATGGACCATCCGCAATGCGGTTACCCTGCACGAATTCCAACCTTTATCTCCAAAGGATGCCACGCTGCCAAGCGAAGTGGATCCCAAAGGGTTCATTGCATGGGAACGAACGTGGCTGTACCGGATGAGAGATGCCTACTTGGTCACCTGGAAACTCAATGAAGAGGAAATTTCGATCGACGACATTCCGGCATGGGCGTTTGACACGCCGGGCGAGCGCGAACTGGTTGCCATGGTCCTGGACAAATACAACGACGAGCTCACATGGACAAGAGAAGAAGACGCAGTGTTTGCGCAGCTGGCGCAGGAGAGAACGGCGCGGCACCCGTTGCGCACCTATCTGACGATCCCGCTTCGGCGCGCCCTACGCATCTGGTTTACACCCCGGATCGAGCAATTGCCGGTTTCAGGTCACGTTTTCCCGCTCGCCTATCAATGGGAAGAGGACCCGGTCGATCAACGCATCACCATCCTGGTCTTTTTCCTGAACCTTGCGTATGTGGGGTTGGCAATGTCCGGCACGTGCAAATTGTGGCGATACCCCGAAGTCCGTCCCGCCCTGACTGTGCTGGTGGCGTGTATCGTTGTGCGCACAGCCTTCCTGACAACCATGGAAACACCCGAGCCGCGCTACGTCCTGGAGTGCTTTCCTGCCTTGATTGCGCTCGGGGCCCAAAGCTTCTGGAGAAACGGCAATCGCTGATGCAGAACGTGGTCCGCTGTTAAAGATTGTCCGGTGGCTCGGGATGAATGGTCACACGGGAAATCTGCGGAAAGCGCTCCTTGACGAGATCCTCGAGAGCCGCGAGGACGTCATGAATGTGCGTGATGGGTAGGTCGCTCTTCATAATGCAATGGCAGGAAACGAGGATGTGGTGCTCCACCTGCCGCACGTGGACGTCATGGCAGTTAATCAGTTCGTCGTAATTTCGGGGCATGTGATTGAGGAAGGTTTCTACGGCCAGCTCGAGCTGGCGCATCTCACCGGCGCCGATTTCTGGCGTAGCGATGTGCCGCCCGAGCGGTTCGATGTGAATGTTAACCTCAAATTGAGAATTGTTGTTGCTTAGGGCACGAATGGCATTCTCAAGCTCTGTGGCGCACCGATGGGCTTCGCGAAGAGATAGATTTTCGTCCACCTCCAGGTGAAGCTCGACGAAGAGACTCCCATTTTGCTGGTATGCCGCAATGTCGTGAATGGCCAAGCCCATGCGCTGCGCGACCGCGCGAATGGACTCAAAGAGGTGTTCGTCGCGAGGCGCGCGGGGTTCCGTGTGAACCACCACGTCAGCCGGAACAATCTCGCCAACGCGCTGCTCGATCGCGTCGGTAAGCTCATGAACCTGTTCCAGGCTGGCAGAGCGCGGCACGGAGACCGTGGCATCGACAAAGTGCCGGTTGCCCGCGCGTCGCACACGCACCCGCTCGACGTGCATCACTCCTTCCATGTGGCCGATCGCGTCCGTGATTTCGTTCTGTAAGCCCTCTGGAGCCGCATCCAGTAGCGCGTCGAGCGTGCGCCGGCCCAGACGCGAGCCCACCCAGATGATGACGCCTGCGACCGACAGACCGGCGATCGCGTCGGCGTCAACCAGCCAAGGCACATTCCAGATATTGCCGGCCCAGACCAGGCCGATTCCCAGGATGACGACAGAGGTGCTCCACACGTCCGTGGAAAAATGAAGCGCGTCGGCTTCCAGGGCTTCGCTGGTGTGCTTTGCCGCAACCTTGTTCAAGGCGCGCGCGCGCGTCATGTCAATCGCGAGCGCCACGAACAAGATGAGGATGGAGGTGAGGCTTGGCTCGATATGGACGGAATGAAAAAAGAGCCGCTGGAAGGCCTCATAGATGATGTAAATGGCCGTGAGGATGAGGAGCCCGGTCTCGATGAACGCGGAGAAATTCTCGAATTTGCCGTGGCCGTAAGGGTGGCGGGCATCAGCGGGCCGGTCGGCGACGCGGACAGAAAGAAAAGTGATGACCGCAGCAACCAGGTCGAGCCCCGAATGAAGAGCCTCGGAAAGCACGCCAAGGCTGCCCGTGCGCCACACGAGGAACGTTTTCAAGCACAAGAGCAGCGTGGCTGATCCGATGCTGAGAAGAGCCGCCCGCTTCTTCTCCTGAATAACCTGGTGGAGGCGCCGGGAAAGGACCATGCGATAAGACTACCTCAAGTTCCAGGGAGAAAAAGAAACAGGCCTGGTCAAAAAAAACGCGTCCGTGGCCTCAATTGGTCGGCTTTGGGCTCATGGTCGGCTCGGGGAGCAAGGGAAGCCGCTTTGGCTCCCCGCGGGCCCCGCGGATTTCCACTTCCTCGAAGAGCAACGACGGCGCGACCACCGAAGCCGGCAAGCCATTTTGCGCGTTGCCGAACGCGCCAAGCGCCGTCCCGGAGACGCCCACGGTCTGATTCTGCATGTAGTTGTAGACGTAATCGTCATTCCCAATGCCCGCGATATTCCGGAGCATGCGCATACTAAATCCTGTGACGCGTGCACCACGCACCAGCTCCTCGCGTCCGTCGGCCGGATTAACTTTGTAAACGACGAGTGGAAGCCGGTCTGTGGCCGCATTGCCCCCAAAACTCGCGAGCAGGTCCGTGAAGTCCTCCTGGTGCATGAGGCTGATGGAGGGGTTGTCCATCTGCCGGATTACGATGCAGTAGTTCAGCTTTTCAGCGCGGCAAGCGTCGAGGAACTTCTTCTTCAAGTCATCCTTCGAAACTGTCTCCGTGGAGCTGAATAAGAGGTTGCTCATCGTGGGCTTGGGATCGGCAAGCAGGGCGGCGCGGCCATGGCCGTTAGATTTCTCGAAATCGGGTCCGGGCCGGCGCGACATGAGCAAATCCTTGAGTTTGCCATCCTGGACGAGGATGACTTTTTGCGCGGGAACTCCCTCCTCGTCCACCGTGTAGCCGCCGATGAGCGGCGTGCCCTTGTAACCCTTGGTCAGGGGATCGTCGATGAGATTCACAGTTGCGGGCAGCACGCGGCTCTCAACCTTGCCGCTCCAGTCGCTTCGCGCGCCGAGGCTGCTCATCAACTGGTCAACAACTGGTTGAAACGCAACCGGGGGACGCGCGCCGCTGAGCGAGGGACCTAACACTTGCGCCAGAAGGGCCGCCGCAGCTCGCGATTCGAAAAGCACTGGACCGGTGTAGTCCGACGCGGGTGCAGCGGTACGCATGGCCATAAGCTCGGTGCCGGCGACGTTCAGGTTCTTGCGAACCGCCTCCGCGTTGGGAAGATCCCCCGGCCGTGGGGCATACGTAGCGTAGTAGTGGTTCACCAGGGTTCCGTCGTCTGCGAGCGTGTTCAAACCCGCTTCGATGGCGGCGTAGGAATGATTGGCGCGGATTTCCGTGCCTTCGCTCGTCAGGAAATATTCCGTGACGAAAACGAGGTAGTAGGTCACGCGGGATTCGTAAATCTGTGGGAAGGCACGGAGAGCCGCGGAAGCGTCGCGCGCCTCTTGCTCCCAATTCCGGCTGGACCAGTCGGAATTTGCCAGCGGCTCGACGTGCTGAGTGACTTGGATTCGCGAGAAATCGTCAATATCGGAAGGCCGGGCCAGGCTGCTGAGATAAGCCTGTTTGCGCGAGTATGTTTCGACAGCCTCCTTGAACGCTTGATCAGTGGCGATCCAGAGATCCTGCCGGAGCGAGTCGTAGTCCCGGTCGATGCCGACCGTGCCCGTAGGCCCAATGAACCCGCGGAAGCCCTCGTCGCTGATGAAGTTGGAACTGTCGAGCTTGTAATCGCCGACCCTTGCGCCGACGTTCATCAAGCGATTCCGCGTGTGGGTCGTCGTAAGGAGGGCGCCAAATTCCGCCGAGACTTCACGGACGTCCATATCCAGCAGCCTGTATTCGATGTAGTACGGGCGTACCGGCTGATTGGAAGGAGGGATCTCTATTTCCAAACGCGATTTGGCCCGCGCCATCTCATCGCGCATGGCCTGCAATGTGTGGTCGTCGTCGCTGTTCGCCTGCGGAAAAGCCGCGGGCGCAACGGAAAAGGCAAGCAAAACGGCCGCGAGGGGAAGTGTGCGCATTACTGAATGCCTCCCGATTTCACGGTTTTGACAGTGTCATGGGCGGGCGGCGGCAGAATGGGCGGCCGGTCCGTGGAAGATTGTTTTTTCTGAACTTCTAATTCCGAAGTGAGAATCGCCGGAGAAGCAGCCGATACGGGAACGTATCCGGACTCCGCCCCACAGTAACCATTGAATACTTCCGGCGTGTCGCCGGTGGCGACGATTTTCGTCAGTGCGGCAAGCGGCGTGCCGACGATGTCGACGCCGCGGACCAGTTCATCGGGCCGTCCATCGGGGAAAACCTTGTAAACCACCAGAGGCTCGACCTGGAACGCCTGCGGCTGCCCGCGGCCGGTAAACGTAAAGCCGCCGGCGATGTCATCGATCAGCAGGCCGTAGGGCTTGTTCTGCTCCTTAATGAGTTCGACGAGTTTTGCGCGCAACCGCGCATAGGTGACGGTCTTCGAGCTCTCGACGATCAAATTGCCTTGGCGCGAAACAGGTGCCGCGCCGATTTGGCGCCGGCCATGACCGTTCGAATGTGGAAAGTCAGCCAGCGGCGACCGCGACATTTCGAAGTTCTTGAGCACGCCGTGATCAACGAGGACGACCCGCTGCGCGATCACGCCTTCGTCGTCATACTGGTAATAGCCGAGCAAGTCCTGCTTGCCGAGCTTCTTCTTGGTCGCGTCGTCGATAATGCTCAGGAATTCCGGAAGAATCGGTTCGTTCACTTTTTTCGCGAAAGTCTGCCCTTCGTTTACGTCCTTTTGACGGTGGCCTTCCGCGCGGTGGCCAAATACCTCATGAAAAAACACAGCCGCGGCACGACCTGTCAGCAGCGCCGGCCCAACCGTGGGATCGTTCAGAGGGGAGGCGACCAATCCTTCCATCTCCTTGCGGACCTGATCCTCCGCGGCATAAACGGCCTTATCGTCGGGTGCTTCGGACGAATTCACCCAATCGAAGTTGTAGTAGCGGTTGATGTCCATCCCGTCGCTCGCCTTGCCCTGGATGAAGATCTCCAACCGGTAACGGATTTGGCCAAACTGAAGTTGCGTGCCCTCGGAATTGAGTTGGATGGCGTTTTGCGCCACGGCGGTGAAGGTGACGATGGAATTGATGACCGCCGTCGACTTCCGGAAGTAGGCGGTGTAGTCGCGAACCTTCTGTTCCCAGGGCTTGCGGTCCAGTGAGAATGAAACCCACGGACCCGTGTAAACCTGCGGCTTTTCCCGGGAAAAATCGGGCGCTCGGCCTTCCTCGGTCTGGACCTTCACCTCTTTGCCCGTTTTGATCTTGATAAGCGCTTCGGCCGCGGCGCGGTACTGCTTGTCGGTCTCGAGCCATATGGTGCGGCGCAGCACGTCCGGATCGTCGTCGAGAGGGGCGTTTGTGCCGGGGCCGCCCGTGGGAGGCTGCCGGCCGTCGACCTTGTGCGTGTTGTCGAGACCGTAGCTGCCCGTGCGCACGGACACTTCCAGCCAGCGATTGCGGGCCTCGTCGCTCTGCAGGAGGGCACCGTTCGAACCAGAAACCGTCGCGCGCTGCGTATCTGTCAGTGTGTAGCCGATGTAGTAGGCCGCCGGATCCTGTGCACCGAGCGTCTTCATGGAGCGGTCCAACTCCGCCTTCATTGCCGACAAGAGCGGCGCCGGCTTCGGGGAGCTGTCGGATGTGGCGGCCAGCAAGCTAGGCTTTGCCGCGAGGACAAGTCCGGCGATCGATGTCATGAAAAAAAAGACGTATGACCGACAAGAGCGCCAAGTGGCGCGGGGTTCAAGGTTCAAGGGTGCCTCACTCCGGATTAGACGCAAGTGCCAAGCGTCCAGTGTACGCTACCGACTTCCTTCGGACAAAGCAGGGTTTGTGCGGCGAGTGGCTGGACAGTCATTCAACCACGTTCGATGATTCTGCCGTCCACAGCGTTGCCGGATGAAGGAAGGACCCGGCGGAAAAGCCGTCAGCGGGTCTTCTGCTACTGTGCATCGAAAAACGGCTAACCACAGTTTGCGGAAGTCGGCGGACACGGGACTTCGGCAGGCGTTGGCGCTGGCGAAGAGCCGCGCGTCACGTCGATCGGAATGACCACAGCCGGCACTGCCGCAAGTATTCCGAGGGTGATTGCGGTTCCTCGGCCGATGTGATGAGTTTGTTGCACGCCGCTCGGCCCTTCCAGATCTGTGCTGCCTATGGCATCGCTCAGGTCGAAAAGCGTCGCCTGGGCGACTATAAGTGCCGTGGAATCGCCGTTGCGCGCCGTTGTCATCTGCCCCGGTTTCACGACCACGCACACTCCTGCGAGGTTGCAGACCCGGACCAAACCGTCGAAAACGATCACCGTCATGACATTGTTTTCATACGAGGTGTAGAAATCGGTGCCGACAACCCCGGCGACGCCGGCCGGGGTATGCACTTCGAATTTTCCATTCGGCTGGGTGATCTTCTGGGGCGAGAGACAGGACACAAGCCGAAGCCAGAGCGATGGAGAGCTTCGTGTTCATTGAGAACTCCCCAGGGAAATGAATCCGTATCTTGTCTTGTTACGTGAGAAGGAGAGAAGGGTCAATTGGAAGGGCGAGCGAGGGTGCCCCTTTTTTGCAAGGGAGCGAGGCGCTAGCGCGGTGAATAATGAAAGACAGCGGCAGTCATGTCGTCCCGCTGCCGATAATCGCGGGTGAATTCCTGAATGGCAGAGAAAGCGTGGCCAAGTGGATCGAGCGGAGTTTCGCCGTAATGCCGCCGGCAGATGTCCTCAAGCCCCTCCAGACCGAATTCCCCTCGCGGACGTTGCGGGCCTCGGTGAGTCCATCCGTGCAGAAGAGAAGGGAATCTCCCGGCTGGAGTTGCGCTGTGAATTCCTCGTACGTGACATAGGGAAAAAGACCGGGAGGGATGCCTGCAATTTGCAGGGTCTGGTACTGCTGCTCGCGAAGAAGCAATGGCCCGGGCATTCCAGCCCCGACAATGCGCATTTCAGCCACATCGGGATTGAACACCGCGTATTGAACCGCACTGTGGCGCCCCGGAATGCCCCCGGAGGAGAGGCCTTTCGTTAAGCAGGTAGAGTCCGCGGGCGGGTGGCAGGCCCGACTTGTGGACGCCGCGCAAAGTGCCAACCGCTAATGCGCCGTAAAGCGCCGCAGGGAGCCCCTTTCCGGACACATCCCCGAGATGTATACCGATCGAGCCGTCGGAAAGCACGAAATAGTCCAGATAGTCGCCGCCTACCTCAGCCACCGGCTGAAACTCGTGTGAGACGACAACGCTGCCTGTGTGGAGAGGCCGCGCGGGAAGCATGGCGCTCTGAATGATTCGAGCTTCCTCGAGTTCTTGTTCGCGCAGTTTTTCGATGGCGAGAAGGTCGCGCAGGGGCGTAGCGGTAAGCATCTGAGTTTCCGGAGGGGAAAAGTACGCCGGGAGGGAGGCGGCGTCAGCAGAAGAATAGCAGAAGGGAGGGATCCCAACAGGGTATTCCGGGGTGTTGTTCCCAACCGCACCAGGAGGGCGGAAAGGCTTGTCGCACGGCTGCCCTGGAGACACAATCGGCCTATGCGCGCCTTCGCTGTGGTTGTGGTTGCGGCCATTCTCCTGTTCGGAGCGTATGAATTCTACTTGAAGAAGATGCCCTCGTCCGATCAGGGCACCGCGCCAGCGCAGGCGATCAGTCTGACCGGGGTGCGCAGCGATCTGCTGCAGATTGCCCAAGCCGAACGCGGAAGCATAGCCCTGAACGGCAAGTGCGTTTCCCTCGAGGAACTCATCTCCGCCGGCGGGCTGACTATGAACCGGAAAGAGCGCGACGGTTACACGTACCAAGTGAACTGTTCCGGCTCTGACTTCCAGATCCTTGCCGAGCACCCACCGGCCCAGGAAGGTTCGGTGATTCGGTACCCAAAGCTGGTGATCGACGGCACTATGCAAGTCCAGGAGATTCAGTAACTCCTTCGTCTCCGACTCTTCCCGTAACGTTCCGGACGGAACTTTTCTTCGGCCCTGCTCGTACCTTCTGATGAGACCGCAAAGAGCGGCCAGGAGTGGTAGAGCCGCGGAAGGAGTGTCCTATGGGCGGAGATCTGATCGGATTGGTGGCAGTGGTACTGACGTGTGGATTACCGGTGGCGGCGCTTTACACCTACTACCGGGTGAGAAAGTTGCGCACCGAGGAGCGTTTGGCAGCCCTGGCCCGCGGCGCGGAGATTCCCATGGAGCCGGAGCTTTCGCAATACGGACGTTCGCGTCGTGCAGGAATCCTGCTGGTGAGCGGCGGGCTGGGCTTCATGATCATGTTCGCCGTGATCGCGCGGATTGTGGGCGAACCGAACACATTGGTGGCTGCGGCATTCGGCATTCTTCCCCTTGCCGTCGGCATTGGCTATTTCCTAGATGCAGCGCTGATTCATCGAGATCTGAAGGCCTCCTGAAGTTCGCCGGGCGGCCCGGCCGCGAGTAAAGAAAGATTGACCGCCCGAAAGCAGGGTGTGCCTCTCGTTCGGTAGAGGCACACCCCTTCCCTTTTTTTGGAAGTTCCCACCAGAGAGCTTTGCAAGCGCTGTGCTAGAATCAGCCCGCATGCATCCTTCGATCTCACAATTAGTTGAACTGCAGAAGCTGGACCAATCGGCGGCCGCGTTGCGCGCGGATCTCGACAGCCTGCCAAAACGCTTGCGCGAGGCGGATACCAAGTTGCATGGCGCGCGTGCTGCCGTAGCGGCCGCAAAGGACGCGCTCACGCATTCTCTGACTCAGCGCAAGAAACTCGAACTGGACGTGGAGCAGTGGAAGGAGCGCGCCAGAAAGTACCGCGCCCAGAGCAGTTCCGTCAAAACGAACGAGGCCTACAAAGCTCTCCAACAGGAAATCGCCACCGCCGAAGCGGAAGCCTCCAAAGCGGAAGACCTCGTGCTCGAACAGATGATGGCCGTCGAAGAGGTGGAGCGGCGCCTCAAACGCCTGGAAACAGAACTGAAAGAAGCGGAGCAGGTCGTCGCCGCGGAAAAAAAACAGATCGAAACGCAATTCGGCGAAAAAAAGAAGAAACTGGCCGCGGCCACGTCAGAGCGCGAAACCATCGCGAAGAAAGTGCCGGAGGAACTGCTGGATTTGTACGCGCGCCTATCCAAAAAGCATCCGGGCTCGGTGATGGCCGAAGCGCGGGGGGAACAATGCCGCTCCTGTGGTATGCGCGTCCTTCCGCACACGCTGCAGTTGCTGAAGTCGGAGGCAGATGAGGAAGTCTTCCGCTGCGAGGGTTGTGGACGGATTCTTTACAGCCTGGAGCCGATTCCGCATATCGCACCCAGGGAGAACGCAAACGGGGCGGCAAACTCGTGATGGAACGGCGCGGCCACATGGCGAAAAGCGGAGGACTCTTCAGCGACGGACCTCCGGAGCACAAGCTCGTGGCGGCGCACCGCGCGAATATCGACGGTGGAGCACGAGGCAATCCCGGCCCGGCCGCCTATGGCGTCGTGATCCGCGATGGCAAAGGCGAGGTGGTCGCGCGGTTGAAGAAGTACATCGGACAAAGCACCAACAATGTGGCTGAGTATTTTGGTCTAATTGCAGCTCTGGACTACGCGCAAGCTCATAGGATCGACGCCCTGCGCGTGGAGAGCGATTCCGAGCTTCTGGTCAAGCAGATGCGTGGGCAATACAAAGTAAAGAGCGTTGATTTGCGCCCGCTGTACGAACGCGCCAAGAAAATGGCACAGGCGTTGCAGTCATTCCGCATCGAGCACGTCTACCGCGAGCAGAACCGTGAAGCCGACGCACTGGTCAACCAGGCTCTGGACGAAACAGCTCGACCCGGCTCCAGCTCATCACCGGACAAACCCGCCCCAAAGGACCAAACACTCCGTTTGATTGCGCGATACAAGGACGGTCTCCTGCACCCACAGGAGTCGTTGCATCTTCCAGACGGAACGGAAGTGGAAATTCTCTTGCGCTTGCGAAAGTAAATTTGGCTCTACGTCGCTGACTACCTTCCTGTCTTATTCCCGGAACCAAAGAAACCAAGCCGGAATTGTCATGCTGAGGCGCGGCGATTTTCCCGTCGAAGCATCTTAACTTTAAATTCAAACGAAATGGATCAGAGCTGAGATCCTTCGGTAAACCTCGCCGGTTCGTCTTAGGATGACATTGCGTTGCTTTGCCAAGAGTGTGAACCAGGTGCAGTCTCAACGAGAACGGGCTCAAGCCGCGTTTGCCCGGTTTGCCGGGTAAGGGGATTTCAGCGCGTACGACCGGTACAGCGTATCGCGCTGCGCAGGAAGAAACCCGGCATCGTAGATGATCCGGCGAAGTTCTTCTTCATTCGTCCTGCGCTTCACCCCCGCGGCAAACACCACATTTTCCTCGATCAGAATGCTGCCGACATCGTCCGCCCCAAATTGCAGCCCCACCTGGCACACCTTAATTCCGGGAGTGAGCCAGCTAGACTGGATGTGGTCGATATTGTCGAGGTAAAGACGGCTGACGGCCAGCGTCTTCAAATAATCGACTGCGGTGGTTTCCTGGACCTTTTTTCCCAACGCTGTGTTTTCTGCCGCGAAAATCCAAGGAATGAATGCGGTGAAGCCACCCGTCTCCCCCTGGAGATGCCGGATGCGCTTGAGATGATTGACACGGTGGCGCAACTCTTCACCGCACCCGAACATCATCGTAGCGGTCGTGCGTAGGCCGAGCGAATGCGCGGTGCGATGCACCTCCACCCATTCGTCGCTGGTGCACTTCAGCCGCGCGATTTTGCCGCGAATCTCATCATCCAGAATTTCCGCCCCGCCCCCGGGAATCGATTGCAAGCCCGCGTCCATGAGCCGCTGAATCGTCTCGCGGATGCTGAGTTCGCTGACCTCCGCGATGCAAAGAATCTCTGGCGCGGAAAAACAGTGCAGATGCACCTGGGGAAACCGCGCCTTCAACGATCGGAGGAGATTCTCGTAGTAGCCGATCTGCAGATCGGGATGCAGTCCGCCCTGCAGCAAAATCCCGGTTCCGCCGAGTTCCAGCATTTCGTCGATCTTGCTGAAAATCGTTTCAAACGGCAGGATGTATCCGTCTTTCGCGCCCAGCGGGCGGTAGAACGCGCAGAACGAGCAGTACTCCGTGCAGAAGTTCGTGTAGTTGATGTTGCGGTCGATCTGGTAGGTCACGATGCGCGGATCGTTCTTCCGCAGCCGGACTTGGTGCGCGGCCATCCCGATGCCCACGAGGTCGTCCGATTGCAGCATCTCGAGCGCCTGCTGTTCTGTAATTCCCACGACTGAATTCCTTCCCCCTAATCCAATCCCGCTCAAGCGCGGCGTACGCCCGCCAATTCCGGCGCCTTTGCGGGGCTTGCCATTTCCACTTGCTTTGCATTTCCTACCAGGCCCAATTCTGCGGCCAGGCCGAAATAGCGCCGGAGTCCCTCCAGGTTTTCCTGGTCCAGAGTGTAATCGATGTTTTCGGCCAGGTAGCGCTCCAATTTTCCCGCGGGCAACCCGAGTTCGAGCGACGACTCGGCGCTGATTTCTTTGAGGTGTCGCATCCCGAACGCCAGAGACCCTTGAAAATCCTGGATGACTTCCGCCGTAATGGCATCCCGCCGAGCGGCCCAAAACGCGAGAACGGCGGGAAAATCCGTCAGCGAACGCCACTCCTCGACGACGTCATAGATATACAGTGGCGCGGAGAACGGCAAACCGGCAACTTCCGCCGGGCAAAGTAACGCGCCCGAAGCGTTGCGCTTCGCATTCGCCTCGGAGTTCAGCGCCAGCCGCAGCGCGGGATCACCAATCAGCAAAGCAGCATCGGCTTCCTGCAGAATTGCAGGCAAATCCGGCTCCGCTTCGAAAAACTGGGGCGCGATGTTCCATCGTTTCGCGCAGAGAATGCGCACCAGCGCCTGCGTGCTGCGCGAGCTCCGGTCGAGCGCGATGCGCTGTACTTCCTGGAGCGGTTTTCGGGAAACCAGCAGCAGGCTGCGCACCGACCTCTTCGACGAAATAGAGAGGTTCGGCAGCACTACCACGCCCGGAATGCGCTGGTACTCGATCACCGGAATGATAGCCAGGTCAACGTCACCGGAGCGCAGCGCCTCCGCGCATAGGGAGGGAACAGTGAATGAAAGCTGATATTTGCCACGGAATGGCCCCTTCGTGAAGCCACGAACCAGTGGCGCAGTGTTCAGGTATTGAACAACCGAGATGCGGAGCGAAGGCAAAGCTTCTCTTCCTCAAAAAATCCTTCCCCAGTATAGCAAAGCCGCTAAGCTTGCGGCCTATCACGAGTTACGGCGAAGGATTCAAATGCGCCAAACAGGTGGAAATTCGAGAAATGAAGTGGCGCCTTTGGGCCGCACCTCGATGTGTGGCCTTTTTTCGCGTTTTGTGTTTTTGGCCCGATCTGATAAAATTAAGTTTTTGTTTATCAATCTTTTGGAGTAATAGGTAGAATCATGGCATTAAAGTGTGAAATCTGCGGCAAAGCGCCGCACTACGGCAACGTGGTCAGCCACGCCAACAACACGCGGCGGCGCCGCTGGAATCCCAACCTGAGGCGCGTCCGCGCAGTCGTGGACGGCGTCCGGAAACGGGTCCGTGCATGCACGACATGCATTCGCCTGGGCCGCGTAAAGAAAGCCGCCTGAGCAATCCCTTGAACGTTCCACTCAGCCCCTCATCCAAGATGCGGAGAACGAGTGGCATCCCGCGCCACGCTGCGGCCATCTTGCCGCTGGCGGCGCTGCTTTTGTCGGTCCTCGCCGGTTGCAAGCAACGGGAGACTCACGCGCCGGACGTGTGGGCTGTCGTCAACGGCACGGAGATCAAACGCGACGAGGTCGAAAAGTACTATCGCTCGCGCATCAATCCCGAAGCCCAGGAAACCTCTCCCGAGGAAGTGCTGTCCGGCAAACTCGGTGTGATCGAGCAGCTCGTCAACAATGAAATTCTTCTGGAACGTGCCAAGAAACTCAATTTGGAAGCCAGCGACGGCGAAGTCGAGGACAAGTTCACCGAACTCAAGAGCCCCTACACCGAAGAGGAATTCCAGAGGAAGCTGAAAGACGGCGGCATGACCGTGGACGACCTGAAACACGATCTCCGGCGTCAGCTCTCGATTCAGAAGCTTCTCAACCGTGAAGTGGCCGCCAAGGTCACCATCACGGATCAGGACGTGGTGGACTTTTACAACGCAAACCGGAACCAGTTCAATGTGACGGAGCCTCAGTTCCGGATCTCCAAGATCGAAATTACGCCACGCAAAGATCAGATGGTGCGCAACCGCAAGAACGACGACGCCACGAACGACGCGGAGGCAGAACGCAAAGCCAAGATGCTGGAGGACAAACTTAATAGCGGCGCGGATTTCGCCCAATTGGCCGTCGACTACTCCGAAGATCCCAACACGGCCGCCACCGGAGGCGACCTGGGGTACATCCCTGAATCGTCTCTAAATTCGCCGCAGACAGATCCTTTACTGAAGAAAATGGTTCACGACCTGAAGCCAGGGCAGGTGAGCCCGCCCATTCTGCTGAAAGACAAAATCATTATCCTGAAGCTGGTCGCGCGGGAGGCTTCCGGCCAGCGTGACGTGAACGATCCGCAGGTTCAGCAAATGATCCGCGACACGCTCCGCAACCGCAAGGAGCAGTTGCTCCGCAACGCTTATCTGGCCGTGGCCCGTGACGAAGCCCATGTAACCAATTACCTCGCCCAACAGGTCATCGAGACGGCCGGCAAATTGCCCGAGGCCGCCAAGTCGACGCTTCCCCCGCCCTCAACTCCGCCTGCTGCTCCGGCCACTTCGAAGCCCACAAACACGCAGTAACAACCTCCAATTCTGCAAAGGCATTTGTGTGAGCGGCACAGGAAGCCACCGGATTTCCGTGCGGGCTTATTCCACCCAAGCCAGAATTTCGCCCGCATTGACGTTCTGCCCCTCTTTGGCTTGCAGGCGTTCCACTTTTCCTTTTTTGGGCGAACGGATTTCGTTCTGCATCTTCATCGCTTCCACAACCACAAGTCCCTGGCCTGCTTCGACCTCGTCGCCCGCATTCACAAGCACGCGAATCACTCTTCCCGGCATAGGTGCAGTGATTTGTTGACGGCCTTCGGCTTCCAGTGCTCCGTGACGCCGGCCTCGCCATGCCCGTGGGTCCAGCAACTCGGCGGTATATTCGTGCGGCCCCGTCTGCAGCTTTAGCTTCCCGTCCAGTGATGGGGTAACGTGCACAACAAAGGATTGTCCATCCAGAAGGACTGAGACCGTGCCTTCCGCAATCAGCGTTGCATCAACGCTGACCGCTTGTCCATCGAGAGAAACGCGGTAGCTCTTGCCCTCGGCCTCGAGTTCTACGGTCCGCTTCTTCGAGCCGCCCATCCCATTCAAATGGACTTCGAATTTCATGATGTGCGGTCCAATTGCTCCCGGCGGCTCTGCATCTTCCATCGCGAAGGAGGCGCATGGCCCTCAGCCCCGTTCTTCGAAGGGGCGTTGGCCACAGTGTGCCAAAGGGCGGCGGCGATGACCGCGGCTTCTTCCGTGCCGGGCCGCGGAGGGATGGCGGGGGGCCGTGGCCGCGCCAGGAGTTCATCCAGCCATTTCGTGTGAATTTCTCCGCGCAGAAAATCCGGTTCAGTGAGAATGCGGCGGAAGAGGCTCACGTTCGTGCGAATGCCGGTGATGGTGTATTCTTCCAGCGCGCGGCGCAGCCGGGCGATGGTCTCTTCGCGGCTATTGCCCCAGGCGATGAGTTTACTTAGCAGTGGGTCATATTCCATCGGCACCGTGTACCCTTCATAGACACCTTCATCGAGACGTATGCCCGGACCTGTGGGCGCGTGCCGCGCCAGAATCTTGCCGGGCGACGGAAAGAAATTGTTGTCGGGATCTTCGGCGTAGAGACGCACTTCCATCGCGTGGCCGCGCGGCGTGATGCTCTCCCACGCAAAGGGCAAGCGGTGCCCGGCGGCAATGGCTATCTGCAGTTTGACGAGATCCAGCCCCGTTACCTGTTCCGTGACCGGATGCTCCACCTGCAGCCGAGTATTTACTTCGAGAAAATAGAAATTGAGACCGGCATCGACCAGGAATTCCACGGTGCCGGCATTGATATACCCTCCGGCGCGTGCCAGGCGAACAGCAGCGTCGCCCATCTTCCGGCGTAGCTCCGGCGTTACGACCGGCGAGGGTGCTTCCTCGATCACCTTTTGATGTCGCCGCTGTACGGAGCACTCGCGCTCCCCGAGAGAGACCACCCGGCCGTGCGCATCGGCCAGCACCTGAATTTCGATGTGCCGCGGGGCTAGCAGGTATTTTTCCAGAAACACCCGCTGGTCGCCGAACGCATTCAGCGCTTCGGACGCCGCATCGCGCCACGCGCCGGCAAACGCAGCGTCATTCGGAACCACGCGCATGCCCTTGCCGCCGCCGCCCGCGATCGCCTTCAAGAGCACCGGATATCCCATGCTGCGCGCCAGCGACTGCGCTTCTTCGGGATTCTCAATGGGGTCGTCAGTCCCGGGAACCGTGGGAACATCCGAACGGCGCGCGAGCTGTTTCCCGGCGGTTTTCGACCCCATGGCTTCCATAGCTTCCCGGGGTGGGCCGATAAAGGTAATACCTGCTTCCGTGCACGCGCCTGGCAGCGCCGGGTTCTCGGCCAGGAAGCCGTATCCGGGATGAAGCGCGTCGCAACCGGTCTTCCTGGCCAGGTCGATCAGCTTGTCGATGCGCAAATAACTTTCCCCCGACGCCGCGGGCCCGATAGGATAGGCCTCGTCCGCGAGGCGCACGTGCAGCGCCGTTCGATCGGCTTCGCTGAACACGCCCACGCTCGAGATTCCCAGTTCGCGGCACGCGCGCAAAATCCGCACGGCGATCTCCCCGCGATTGGCGATGAGGATTTTCCTGAACATAGGAGGCTAAAGAGACAGTCGGAATCTTATCACGCAGACTCGCTCTTCCCGGTGCGACGTGTCCCTTGCGTGTCGTATCGTTGGCGGTGTAATAAAAGGACCGCGATGTATCGCAAGGGGGAAGCCGTGAAGAAATTTTCACTCGTGTTTGCGAGCTTTTTTCTTTTCTCTGCGGGGGTGCGTGCCGGACAGGAGGCTGTGGTCACGCCGCCCGAGAGCCTCGTGATTGACGGAGTGCCAAAAATCCCCGCAAGCCTGGCGGAAAGCGCCGGGCGCTATGGCTCGTTCCGCAGCGCGGGGCTGGCGGACTGGCACCCCTCAGAACGCAAGTTGCTCATCAACACGCGATTCGCCGAAACGCCGCAATTGCATCTTCTGAGCATGCCTGGCGGCGAGCGGCGGCAGTTGACCTTTTTTCCGGATGCCGTCCGCGCAGGGAGGTTTCATCCGAACGGTGGAGATTACATCGTGTTCTTGAAGGATATCGGTGGCGGCGAATGGTACCAGCTTTATCGCATGGATCTGGCGACCGGCAGCATCACACTGCTCACTGATGGAAAATCGCGGAACGGCCTCGGCCCGTGGTCGAGCCAGGGCGACCAGATCGCGTACACTTCCACGCGCCGCACCGGAAAAGACACCGACCTCTGGGTGATGAACCCCACCGATCTAGAGTCCGATCATCTGCTGACCAAGCTGGAGGGCGGGGGCTGGCAGCCCCTCGATTGGTCGCCCAACGACAAATACATTCTGTTGCTCGAGGAGATTTCGATCAACGAGTCCTATCTCTGGCTAGTGAACTCATCCACGGGAGAGAAAACGGCCTTCACGCCCCGCGATGCCAAAGAAAAGATTTCATACGGGGAGGCGCAATTCAGCAAAGACGGCAAAGGGATCTACGTGACGACGGACAAAGAGTCGGAGTTTCATCGCTTGGCTTACGTGAACCTGAATACCAAAGAGCATTCCTACCTTACTTCAGAAATTCCTTGGGACGTCGAGACGTTCGAGCTGTCACACGACGGAAAACGTATTGCCTTCGTGACCAACGAGAATGGAGAAAGCGTTCTGCGTGACTTCGAGACGGCTTCGAAAGCGCAGCGCGTGACGAAACTGCCCCCCGGCGTAATGGGCGGGTTGCGCTGGCACCGCAACGGCCGGGACCTGGCCTTGACGATTACCAACGCGCAAGGACCCGGTGACGCTTATTCCCTGGATGCCACGACAGGTAGACTGCAACGCTGGACCGACAGTGAAACCGCCGTTCCGACTAAGGACTTTCCCGCGGCGCAGCTCGTCAAGTGGAAGACATTTGACGGGAAAGAAATCAGCGGATTCCTCTACCGCCCGCCGTCGAAATTCGCCGGCAAGCGGCCGGTGCTGGTGGTCATCCACGGCGGGCCGGAAGGGCAATCGCTGCCGATATTTTTGGGACGCAATAACTACCTTTTGAATGAAATGGGCATTGTGCTGATTTATCCCAATGTGCGCGGGTCCACCGGATACGGCAAGTCGTTCAGCTTGCTCGACAACGGCTTCTTGCGCGAGGACACATACAAGGACATCAACGCGTTATTTGACTGGATCGCCGCGCAGCCGGACCTGGACTCCGCGCGCGTCGGCGTGACCGGCGGCAGCTACGGCGGCCACATGACGCTAGCGATTTCGACGTTTTACAGCGATCGCATCCGCTGTTCCGTGGATATTGTCGGCATGTCCAATCTGGTGACCTTCCTCGAACACACCGAAGGCTACCGGCGCGACTTGCGGCGCGTCGAGTACGGCGACGAACGCGATCTGAAAATGCGCGAGTTCCTCGAACGCATCGCGCCCATGAACAACATCGAGAAAATCAAAAAGCCCATGCTGGTGGTCGCTGGGAAGAATGATCCGCGGGTGCCCGTCAGTGAGAGCGATCAGATTGTGGCTGCACTCAAAAAGTCCGGCACACCCGTCTGGTATGTCATGGCCAAGGACGAGGGCCACGGCTTCCAGAGAAAGCCCAATCAGGATTACCAGTTCTACGCCACGGTCGAATTCTTGCAGGAATTCCTGCTGAAATAATCGGGCGCGGCTAAGCCCGCCCTGCAGACAAGACCAGTCACTTAGGCAACCCAACCATATCTGCTTTCCGGCGCACGCAAGAAGCGCCGTACACTTCGTTCAAAGGGGAGAAGACTTGCATGCGCAAATCAGGTCTTGCAACCCTTTGCCTCTGCTCCACGATGGCCGCCGCCGTCCCGTCCGGGGCGCAGATGGCCCTTTTGCCTGCTCCGCAGGCGAGCCAGAAAAGTCCGCCCGTCGCCATGCCCCTCGACGACATGGCCTGGCAAATGCTCGTCGCTGCTTTCGAAGAGTCGAAAACTGCCAGTCCAGCGGTCCATGCCCAAGTCGCCCTGGACTTCGCGAAACAACTCGACCAGGACAATAAGAAGAGTGATGAGGTGGTGGTGTTGCGTGAAGCATACCTGGCGACGCTGGAGAAGCCACTGCCGCCCTACAACACGAACAATTGGATTCAGGGGGATATCCTGCGAGCAATGATGAAGAACCTGGGGCCCGAGCCGGTGCAGGAGTTGCTCGCGAAAATGGATGAAGCCCAGAGAGGGTTGGCTTTTGACATGCCGTCACGCGGTATACCACGGATAAGAACTGGGATCGCGCCATGGACGCGGTGAGACGCGCGCCTTTGGACAACTGGTTTCCGTTTGGTCCGGCGGTTGCTCTAATGAAAGCATCGCCAGTCCAGAACGTTACGGTGCGCCGCGAGATCTTTGCCGTGACCTACGCCATCTATCGGAAGCGGCAGGCTTCCGCTGCGTCTCTGGAACCGATGATCGAGGAGTTCTGGCGCGAATTGCCCCGGGACCAAGTCCTCGAACTGATTCCCATCATCCTGAAGGAAGCCATCCGCGGAGACATCTATTTCATAAAGCGCCCGATGCATGCCTACGAGGGTCTGAAACCCAAATTGCTTCCAATTCTGAGGGAACTCGATTCCGCAAAGGCGGAGCAATGGGAGCGCGACGAAAAGCAAACCTTCGAAGAAATACGCATAGCCGGGCCATCGTGGGCGGAGATTGCCGAGATACGCAGGCAGCAAGAATCGATGGACGTGACGCCGGCTCAGAGCCCAGCTCCCTATAAGAAACCATCCGGCTCTCCCAAGCCGAGGGCCGTCGCCGGATGTTTGGAGAACGAACCATGGTGCCAGCAGAATCGCGTCGAACATGCCCTGGAATCAATCGAAGAGCACCTGAAGAGAAACGAGATGGGTCTCGCCAAGGCGGGAATCAATCGTGGCTATTGGATCGCCCGCAGCCAGTGGAAGCTCGACACAGACCCTCTCGACCCGAACCAGGTTAGTAAGGCGCATTGGCCCTCGACCGTGAACTGGGAAGTATTTTCCGTGATGCCATCGAGGATTTTTCCGGAATATGTATTGCGGCGCGTGAAGGAAATCCCCGACTCGGAGATTCGGCTTTTGACCTGGGCGATGCTCGCACGGATGTAGTTGGACCATCGCCCCATCTTTCCCTGCCCCGGCTTGCACAGCAACTATCACGACGAAGGCGCTTGCATCGCCTATCAAGAAGTATATGCCTCGAGAATTATTCTCCTGGGCGAACAACTGGGAGTGAGTTTTTCGTTTGCGAACCTATCAGATTTGCTGGCGCTTCCAGCGGCCGCGGCGGAACAGCAGCACGCCTGCCGCGGCGATCGCGCTCTCGGCGATCACGATAGCATAATACGCGCCGCTACTCCGAAAATGGAGCGGCACCGCCAGCGCATACGCCAGGGGTAGTTCCAGCAGCCAGAAGCCGAAAAAGTTTACGATTGTCGGCGTCACCGTGTCGCCCGCGCCGTTGAACGCTTGTAACATCACCATCCCATAGGCGTATCCGATGTTGCCGTAACTAAGAATACGCAAGCACGAGACCGCCAACGGCACAACAGCGGGGTCGTTCGTGAAAAGACGAATGATCGGCTCCGCAAAAAACACAAAGAACACTCCCACGGAGCCAAGAAATACCATGTTGTACAAACCCGTGCGCCAGACCGACTGCTCTGCGCGTTCAGGCTGTTTGGCACCGAGATTCTGCCCCACCAGCGTCGCGGCCGCGTTGCTCAGCCCCCAGCTGGGGAGGATCACGAAGATCACAATGCGAATCGCGATCGTGTAACCGGCGAGCGCGTCCGACCCGAACAGGCTGACGATGCGCACGAGACCGATCCAGCTCACATCCGCGATGGTAAATTGCAGAATGCCGGTGAGTGACACGCGGATCAGGCGAAGCAACACGTGAAGATTCACGCGTAGCTGCGTCATCAGGATGTGAATGCGCTCCGTTCCCCGCAGCAGGCGGTAGAACTGGTAGAGCACGCCGATGCTCCGGCCCGTGAGCGTGGCCAGCGCCGCGCCCGTCACGCCCAGCTTTGGAAATGGCCCCCAGCCAAAGATCAGGCAGGGATCAAGGACGAGATTGATGATGTTGGAGACCCACAAGAGGCGCATCGCCACTGCGGCATCACCTGCGCCGCGGAAGATGGCGTTGTTGAGAAACAGCATCATGATGACTCCGCAGCCGCCCAAAGCAATGCGCGCATAGCCGGAACCCACCGCCACAATGTGCGGCGAGGCGCCCATGATCTCCAGCAGTCGAGGCGCGTAGATCCCGCATGGCACACCAAATAGAAGCGAAGTAGCCAGGCCAATGACGATCGCTTGGACTCCGGCGACTGCCGCGCCTCGCGCGTCTTTTTCGCCGATCCGGCGCGCCACCATGGCCGTCGTCGACAGTCCGAGGCCAAAGCCCACGGCAAACACCAGACTCAACAGTGATTCTGTGAGCCCCACCGTCGCGACCGCATCGGCACCCAACCTCCCTACCCAGAAGACATCCACGACCGCAAACAACGACTCCAGCACCATTTCCAGCACCATCGGAATGGCCAGCAGCACAATGGCGCGGTTCAGGTTGCCCGCGGTGAAGTCCTGATGTGAACCGCGCAGCGCCTCGCGGATGGAGCCCCAAAACGTCGGGGGCGAAGAAGCGAGAATAAATTCCTGCGAATCCATGCAAGCCCATATGTTTCTGCGCAGGCCCGTTTGCAATAAAGAAAAGCCGACGCCGAAGAAAGTTCAATAGAGGAAAAACGAGTGGAATTCAGCTCCGCGCCAGGAGTGGATCAAACGGCAGGGATAATTCGGGGCACAAACATAGTTCACGTCCCATTGCCGGCCAGAGCGAACAGGCCAGCATCTTGTTTACTAAGTCTACCTGAACAAGCAAGGAAACTCCAAGCATGTTTCGAGGCCGGCCCATTCAAAAGGAGCTGCATCAGCGCCCCACTACATGCACTTTCCACAACCAATGAAGGAGCGGCAGGAGCGCGAACAACGCGACCCTCACGAGGCGCTTCCATTCATAGCCAACCGTTCCCGATTCCCAAGGCACATTCTTCCTGGCGTTGCAGGCCGGGCATCCCCGCCAGGTAACGCTTTTCTGCGCCAGCGTTGTTCCCGCGTCGTGACACGTGGGGCATTCCCCGGTTCCCCCCGCACGTATAGCATCCCGCCACTTTCGTGCCTCCGTCGCTCTGCGAACCTGTGACTTCGAATGCCTGCCTATAGGGGAATGTTACCGTGTTTCTTCTTGGGATTGGCGTCGCGCTTGTTTTCGAGCGCACGGAGAGAGGTGATGATGAGCCTGCGGGTTTCGGCCGGCTCAATGACGCCGTCGAGATAGCCGCGTTCGCTCGCCACGAAGGGATTCGCGAAGCGATCGCGGAATTCGGCGATTTTCTCCTGACGCAGCTTCGCGCGTTCGCTTTCTGGCGCATTGCTGAGCTCGCGCTTGTAAACGATGTCGACCGCCCCTTCCGGCCCCATGACGGCAATCTCCGCCGTCGGCCAGGCATAGTTGGCGTCCGTGCGAATGTGTTTAGACGCCATAACGCAATACGCGCCGCCGTAAGCCTTTCTGGTAATCACCGTGATTTTCGGAACCGTGGCTTCGGCAAAAGCGAAAAGCAATTTGGCGCCGTGCTTGATGATGCCGCCGTATTCCTGCTGGGTTCCCGGCAAAAAGCCAGGCACATCTTCAAACGTCACCAACGGAATATTGAACGCGTCGCAAAAGCGCACGAACCGTGCGCCCTTAACCGACGCGTTTATGTCCAACGTCCCTGCGAGGAAAGCGGGCTGATTGGCAACGATGCCGACGGGACGCCCGTCGAATCGGGCAAATCCCACAACGATGTTCTTCGCGAAGTGCTCGTGCACCTCGAAGAAGTAATTGTCATCGATCACCGCATGAATCACATCCTTGATGTCGTAAGGTTTCAGCGGGTCCTCGGGAACCATTGGGTTCAGCGATTCCTCGCGCCGGTCGATCGGGTCTGCGGTCGTGCGTCGCGGCGGGTCCTCCAGATTATTCGAAGGCAGAAAACTCAAAAGTTCCCGGATCATCGCGCAGCAGTCCGCGTCGTCGCGCGAAACAAAATGGGCCACCCCGCTCGTCGAGTTGTGCGTCATCGCCCCGCCGAGTTCCTGCTTGGTGACCTCTTCATGCGTCACGGTCTTGATAACATCCGGCCCCGTGACAAACATGTAGGACGTGTCCCTCGTCATAAAAATGAAATCTGTGATCGCCGGGGAATAAACCGCTCCTCCGGCGCAAGGCCCCAGAATCGCGCTGATCTGCGGAATCACGCCGCTCGCTAACGTGTTGCGCAGAAAAATGTCCGCGTATCCCGCAAGAGACGCCACGCCTTCCTGAATTCGCGCGCCGCCGGAGTCGTTCAACCCGATCACCGGTGCGCCATTGCGCATGGCAAGGTCCATGATCTTGCAGATTTTCAGTGCGTTGGTCTCTGAAAGAGAGCCGCCGAAAACCGTGAAGTCCTGCGCGAACACGTAAACCAGCCGCCCACCGATACGGCCAAAGCCGGTAACGAAACCGTCCCCGGTGGGACGATTCTCTTGCGAGCCGAAATCGACGCAGCGGTGGCGTACAAACTTGTCGAGTTCTTCGAACGTACCCTCGTCGAGCAGCACGTGAACGCGTTCCCGGGCGGAGAGTTTTCCCGCCTTATGTTCCCGCTCACGCCGCTCCGGTCCACCCCCGGCTTCCGCTTCGGCGGACATACGCCGCAACTGATCCATCCGGCCCGCACTCCCAGCCGATTCCCAAGTCACATGATTTTTCTCAGCCAAGACGGCCTCCGTCAGACGAGTGTTTGGGGGCGAAAATCAATACGGCCAGGTGTGTCGCCAGCCAGACGGTCCCCAGCAGCAGAACGACGCCCAGAAGGATTTCCGCAGCGATTGCGGCCGCGAGCTTCAGCGGAGACACAATGGCCGTCACGTATAATGTGGCGCGAACCAGAATCACCATGGCGCTCAGTGTCATGGCCACAATCAGAAGCGTCGTCAGAATAGATAGCAATACGTGTTTCATAATTGCTGGTCCGAAGGCTACTCAGCTCGGCGGCAGCCAAAACACATCGTAAGCGCCGCACGCAACATGGATGATAGAGAGCGTGTTTTCAGGCTGTATCTGGTGCCAGGCCGGAGCGAGCCGCACGAGCAGGGGGCATCTTACCGCAAGCCGGACCAATCGTCAGCAACCAGAATGGAGTCGCTTGGATTTGAGGGATCGTACTTCACGCTGGCTTGTTGCCCGGCCACCAGCCCGTCGAAGTGCACCTGGCTTTCCAGGCCGGTCACGTCTTGCGCCGTATGATAGGTGACCCCGGAAATGGAATAACTGTAGGAAACCAGGCACCGAGGACGCTGGTCGGGAAGCGCCCGGGAGCGCGATCTCAGCAGCCCGCGTCTCTCTGCCGCGGGTTGCGCCGGCTGTTCCGAAAGTTCCACGACCTGGCCCTCCGCGATCCGTCCAATGAGATTCAGGTGCAGCCTTCGTTTGCGCTCCGCTTCTTCCGGATCGACACTCGGACGCATGAACGCGTACACAATCATGATCAGGGCGAGAACGCTTCCTCCGCCCAGCGCCGCCAGCAATTTCCAATCGGCGAACAGTTCTTTCAACGCTCTATCCCCCGCGACAAAAAAAGTGGACCAAGTTGAAAAATGGCCAGGAGTCCAGTGTCAGAGCTTGGTGCCTGGTCGAACCTGGCCTTCGCTTCTTCACGAATAACTATTTTACCGGAAGCTCCACCGCCCCGCGAAGTCAGCTCTGCGAAGGATGCACCGGATTGCGCAACACGCCCACGCCGGCCACCGAGACTTCTACCGCGTCGCCCGCGACCAGTTGCCCCACCCCGGCTGGCGTTCCCGTGGCAATAAGGTCCCCCGGCAGCAGTGTCATCATGCGCGAAATCCAGCGCACCAGGAACCCCACCGGGTACGTCATCAAGGAAGTGCTGCCCGATTGCCGGCGTTCGCCGTTCACCCGGCATTCCACGAGCACTTCGCGCGGGTCGAGCAGTGTTTCGATGTGCGGCCCGACGGGGCAAAACGTGTCGAATCCCTTCGCCCGGGTGAATTGCACGTCTGCCTTCTGCAGGTCGCGCGCGGTTACGTCATTGACGCACGTGTAGCCCAGGACAAACGACAATGGATCTTCCGCGTCACCTAGATGAGCACACTTCTTGGCCATCACGAGGCCCAATTCGCCTTCGTGTTCCACGCGATTGGAATATCGGGGCAGAAGGATGGCCTCTTCCGGGCCGATGACGGACGAAGGCGGCTTCAGGAAGATCAGAGGCTCTTTGGGCATCTCGTTGCCCAGTTCGGCGGCATGTGCGGCGTAATTCCGGCCAACGCAGACAATCTTACTCGGCTCGCAGGGCGCCAGCAGACGTGCATTTTTCTGGGCCCACAAGGTGCGCCCTTCGACCCAATTGCCCCACGGCACACCCGTAATTTCGCGGATGGCATCTTCTTCCAGCAACCCATAAGAAGGTGCAGCCTTGCGTTCTTCCCCGGTCGAAAGCGGCAGAAACCGGCAAAATTTCATGCGATGTCAGCTCGCTCCGTGATGCGTATGAGAACTGTCTGCGGCGCGGACTCTCCAGATGATCGTACCAATCCACGAGAGCGTGGCAAACACGAAATAACAGACCGCGCCGACTACGAAGACGTGAAACGTGCTGTCGTATTCTTCCAGAAAGCCATAGAAAAACCCCAATATGCGGTAGGTCAGCGTTAACAATCCCCAGGTGATCAGGCCGGAGAGCAATAGCTCTCCAGGAGACCGGTAGAACCGCAGTAAAGGCATACAGAAAAACAATACAAGCAGCACGACGGCCGCGATGTTGCGCTCCATCGCGACCGGCTCAAGAAACGGCGCGTGATTCGCGATCAGGATCCACGCTGTGAAGATGAGAGAGAGGAGGGCGCCGCCATAAACGCCCGTACGCACTGCGGCATTCTTCGCAAGATCGGACCAATGCAGACCAGAGACTTCAGTTCTG
>Ga0335077_10000384_pt1 | contig 48133 bp, 40 predicted proteins | sample Lox_Sample_31_FD_207151 | JGI IMG/M metagenome (GOLD analysis project Ga0335077, IMG submission 207151) | Soil microbial communities from Loxahatchee National Wildlife Refuge, Florida, United States - Lox_Sample_3.1 | ecosystem: Environmental > Terrestrial > Soil > Wetlands | place: USA... | reverse complement strand
TTCACGTAGTGCACGCCGACGAACACCAGGACCAGCAGCGCCGCGACCTTGGCAATCACCAGGACATCGTTGACCGCCGCGGATGCGCGCATTCCGGCCAGCGGCAGCGCCGTGCACGCCAGCACCACCAGCACGGCCGGCAGATCGAACCACGCTGCGGTCATCTGCCAGTGGTGCTGCGCATCAAGCATCAGGGGCGCCTGCGACAGCCGCGGCGGCAGCGTGAAGCCTAGATCATGCAAGGCGGCCTGCACGTACCCCGACCAGCTGACCGCGACCGCCGAGGCGGCCAGGCCCCATTCCAGTACCAGACTCCAGCCGATGATCCAGGCGACGAGCTCGCCAAGCGTCACGTACGCGTACGAGTAGGCGCTGCCGGAGAGCGGCACCATGGCGGCAAATTCCGCGTAACACAGGCCGGCGAAAAAGCAGGCGCAGCTCGCAAGCACAAAGGAGAGGGCGACCGCAGGTCCGGCCTGGTGGGCCGCAATCTCGCCGGTCAGCGAGAAGATGCCGGCGCCGACCGTACAGCCGACGCCAAATGCCGTGAGGCTCAGGATCCCGAGCGAGCGGTGCAGCCGGTTGGCGCCAATGCCATAGGCTTCGCTGAGACAGCTCTCGAGGCTCTTGCGCGACCCGGCTCCCACAGACAGCTAGCGACGCCGCTCAGCGCTGGCGCCCGGGTGCGCGCCGTGCGCGCGCCCAAGCATGCCGGCTCCGCGCCGCGGAAACCACAGACTCGGCTGCGCCGGGATAAATCCTCAGGCCGGCTTGCCGGGAAGCACGCCGCCCGGGGTCAGTCGGTCGATCGCGCCCGGCAGGTGCTGCGCAACCTTCTGCGTGAGCTCCTGCGGTGTCATGCCGGTCTTGGCGGCAATCTGGCTGATGACGGAGCCGAACACCGCACTCACCTCATCGGTGGAGATGGGCTGGTTCGGCCCGGTAGCGACCCAGGAGCGCACCGTGTTGCCGAGCCCCTGCCGCTCCATCTGCGCGACGATGCCTTGCACACCGCCGTGCTGCTGAATAAAGGATTCAAGAGTGCTGGCGAGCGTCGCGCCGACCGCCCCGCCCAAAATTCCGTCCAGTAAGCCCATGGTCGCCCCCGTGGTTGCATGCGCCGCGGCGCAATTCTGCGGCAAGTGTCGCCGCGGCCTCAAGACGAGGCGGATTTTCCCCCTTCCGGTCTTTATATTATAATGGAGACGTTAAAAAGAGCATGACCTGCGGATGGGCGGGATCAGCAGCACGGGTGCCTGAAGCTATGAGAACCGTAAGAACCCTCGGCCTCCTCGGAACGGGAGTCATCGGCGGCGGCTGGGCGGCACGGGCGCTGCACTTCGGCATCGACGTGCTCGCCGCGGACGTCAAGCCGGAGATGGAGGGCTGGATCCGTGGGGCGGTGGAGAACGCCGAGGCCGCACTGGCGCGCCTGACGCTGGCGCCACTGCCGAAGAAGGGGCGGCTGTCCTTCACGACCGATCTGAACGCGATGGCCGGCCAGGTCGATTTCATCCAGGAGAACATTCCCGAGCAGCTGGAACTGAAGCAACGTGTTCTCGCCCAGGTCAGTAGGCACGCGCCGGCTGATGTGCTGATCGCCTCCAGTACCTCCGGGCTCATGCCGAGCGATCTGCAGCGCGACATGCTGCATCCCGAGCGCTTTCTGGTGGCGCACCCGTTCAACCCCGTCTACCTTCTGCCGCTGGTCGAGCTCGTGGCCGGCCGGCAGACCTCGGCAGCGACCATCGAGGCGGCGGCCCGCTTCTTCAGCTACATCGGCATGCACCCGCTCAAGGTGCGTCGCGAGGTGCCTGGCCACCTGACCGACCGGCTGCAGGAGGCGCTGTGGCGCGAGATCCTGCACATGGTCAACGAGGATGTCGCCTCGACCGGTGAGCTGGACGAGTCGATCATCTATGGCCCTGGGCTGCGCTGGGCCGCCATGGGCACCAACCTCATCTATCACCTGGCCGGCGGCGAGACCGGCATGCGCCACATGCTGCGGCAGTTCGGGCCGGCACTGAAGTGGCCCTGGACCAAGCTCGAAGCGCCCGAGCTCAGCGAGTCACTGATCGACAAGATGGTGCAGGGCACCCAGGCGCAGGCGCAGGGACGCTCGATTCGTGAGCTCGAGCGCCTGCGTGATGGCTACCTGGTCGCCATCCAGCAGGTACTCAGGCAGTTCGACATCGGTGCCGGCGCGACCCTGCGCGCACTCGAGCGGCGGCTCTATGAAGATGCTGCCGCGACGGCCGGCCAGCGGCTGCGCAGCTCGCGCGAGCAAGGCACGGTGCCGCGACTGCTGGAGGTCGAGGTGCGGCCCGAATGGGTGGACTACAACGGCCACATGACCGATTCGCGTTACCTGCAGGTCTTTGGCGATGCCACCGATGCGCTGCTGCGCCACGCTGGCGTCAACGAGCGCTATCGGGCATCGGGACGCTCGCTTTTCACCGTGGAATCACACGTGCGGCACCTGGCCGAGGCGCGCGCGCTCGAGCCGCTCTACGTGACTACCCGGGTGCTGGAGCTCGATGACAAGCGCGTGCGGCTGTTCCATAGTCTGCACCGCCGCGATGACACGCTGGTGGCGACCGCCGAGCAGGTGTACCTGCATGTCAGCGCCGGCAAGGCGGCAGCCATGGATCCGGTGCTCCGCACCAGCCTCGAGGAGCTGCGTACGGCGCAGGCACGCCTGCCGCCACCCGCTGGAGCGGGGCGCGTCGCGCTGGCGCCGCGCTGAGCCGCACACCATGCCGAAGATCGTCGATCACGAGCAGCGCCGCAACGAAATCGCACTGGTTGCCTGCCGCGTGGTCGCGCAGTACGGCTTCGACCAGGCCACCATCGTGCGCATTGCGCGGGAGGCTGGTTATACCACCGGCATGGTCGCGCACTACTTCGACACCAAGCAGGAAATCGTCATCGCCGCGCTGCGCCTCATCCTGCGACGTATCGAGGAGCGGCTGGATCCCAAAGCCAGCGGCGCCGCGGCGGACCTGCTGGCGTTGCTGAGCGAAGCATTGCCGCTGGATGAGACCCGTTACACGGAGTGCGCGTTCTGGATCGCGTTCTGGGGCCAGGTACCGGCGGACCGGCGCCTGAAGACCATCAACAGCTGGGTGCACCGCGAGTACCTGCGCCTGTTCGAGCGCTGCCTGGCGCACGGCTGGCACGAGTGGGCGCAATGGCCTGCCGCCGTGCGCGAGCAGGTGTTGCGCTCGGTGGTGACCTTCATCAATGGCGTTACCGCGAGCACGGTCGCCAGCCGTACCGACTGGCCTCCGGAGCGGCAGGTCGCACAATTGCGGCTGCAGCTCGAGCTGCTGCACAACTGGGCGGCCGCCGGCGCCCGGCCGGCTCTCAAGGCTCGCAAAGGCTGACGGGGAGCATCTGCCATGGACTTCGCACTCTCTGAAGAGCAGGAACTGATCGTGAAGACCACGCGCGATTTTGTGCGCGCGGAGCTGGTTCCGCACGAGCAGGAGGTCGAGGACACCGGCGTGTTGCGACCGGAGCTGTACCGCGAACTCAAGGCCAAGGCGATCGCCGCCGGCCTCTATGCGGCCAACATGCCGAGCGAGGTCGGCGGAGCCGGACTCGATGCGGTGAGCTGGGTGCTATATGAGAAGGAGCTCGGCTATACCGGCTATGCGCTGCAGTACTCGTGCGTGGCGCGTCCCTCCAACATCCTGCTGGCCTGCAGCGGCGAGCAGCGCGAGCGCTACCTGTTGCCGACGGTGCGCGGCGAGCGCGCCGACTGCCTGGCGATGACCGAGCCGGGCGCTGGTTCGGACCTGCGGGGCATGAAGACCAGTGCCGTGCTCAAGGGCGGCGACTTCGTCATCAACGGGACCAAGCACTTCATCAGTCACGCCGACCACGCGGACTACGTAATCCTGTTCGCGGCCAGTGGCGAGGAGGACGGAGCGCGCGGTAAGCGGCGGCTGATTACCGCCTTCCTGGTGGACAAGGGCACGCCGGGGTTCACCGTGCGCCCCGGGTACCGCAACGTCTCCCATCGGGGCTACAACAACTGCATCCTGGAGTTCAATGACTGCCGCGTACCGCGCGCGGCGGTGCTCGGTGAGCTGCATCAGGGCTTCGAGGTGGCCAACACCTGGCTGGGCGCGACCCGGCTGCAGGTGGCCGCCAATTGTCTCGGGCGTGCCGGACGCGCACTCGAGGCCGCCAAGGAATGGGCGGTGCAGCGCGTGCAGTTCGGTCAGCCGATCGGCAAGTTCCAGGGCGTGAGCTTCAAACTGGCCGACATGGCCGTGGAGCTGCGTGCCGCAGAGCTACTGACGCTGGAAGCGGCCTGGAAACTGGAGCAGAAGAGCGCCACCGACATGGACATGGCGATCGCGAAGCTCAAGGCCTCCGAGATGCTGCAGATGGTTGCAGATGAAGCGCTGCAGATCCACGGCGGCATGGGCCTGATGAGCGAGCTGCCGCTCGAGCGCATCTGGCGTGACGCGCGCATCGAGCGCATCTGGGATGGCACGAGCGAGGTGCAGCGGCACATCATCTCGCGTGCGCTGCTGCGGCCACTCGGCGGCTAGTCGCGTTACTTGCCCTGCCAGCGCGGCGCGCGCTTTTCGGCGAAGGCGCGGGCGCCTTCCTTAAGGTCCTCGGACCGAATCACCTTCTGCACAGCATCCAGGCTGTCGTGCAGTTCAAACGCCGCTGCCTCGGCCACCATCTCGGTGTGACGCAGCAGTTGCTTGATCGCGGGGAACAGCAGTGGCGGTCCGGCAGCCAGCTGGCGCGCGATCTCGCGCGCCTTGGCGAGGCTCTGCCCCTTCGGCACCACGTGATTGGCCAGCCCCCAATGCTTGGCCTCCGCGGCGTCCATCCACCGGCCGGTCAAGAGGAACTCGACCGCCACGTGGTAAGGAATGCGGCGCCGCAGCTTGATCGTGCCGGCATCCGCCAGTACGCCGACGTTGATCTCCGGCAGCGCGAACTTCGCGTGCTCGTCCATGACGATGATGTCGGTACCGAGCACGATTTCAAATCCGCCCCCGCAGGCGATGCCGTTCACCGCCGCGATCAGCGGCTTGTTGAGATTGCGCGGATAGTTGAGGCCGCCGAAGCCGCCGACGCCCCAGTCGGAGTCCGACTCTTCCCCGGCGGCCGCTGCCTTGAGGTCCCAGCCGGGACTGAAGAAGCGCTCGCCCGCGCCGGTGACGATGGCAACGCGCAGCGCCGGATCGTCGCGGAAGGCGCTGAACACATCGTTCAGGCGGCGGCTGGCGGCGAGATTGATGGCATTGGCCTTGGGACGGTCGATCGTCACCTCAAGGATGGCGCCGTCGGTGGTGGTACGGATTCCGTCTGACATGTGCTTACTCCTCGCGCAGTCGAATCAGGGCATCGACCGCAACCGCCCCCGAGCCGTGAGGGCGCACGATTACCGGGTTCAGGTCCAGCTCTGAGAGTCGCTCGACATGCGCCGCGGCGTAGCGGGTGCAGGCCAGTATGGTCTGCACCAGCGCGGGGACGTCCCCCACCGGGCGGCCCCGGAAGCCGTGCAGCAGCGGCGCCATGCGCAGCCGTTGCAGCGCGGCCTCGATGGCAGCGGCGCTGAAGGGCGGCAGGAGACTGACGCTGTCGCGCCACAGTTCGGTGAGGACGCCCCCGGCGCCGAGCAGGAGTAGCTGACCGAACTGGCGGTCCACCGTGATGCCGACGAGGACCTCGGCGATGCCGTCGCTGACCATCTCCTCGACGAGCAGCGTGCCGGAAAGGCGTGCCAGGCGCTGGGCAGCGGCGGCCGCCTCCTGCGCCGTGCGCACGTTGAGCACGACGCCGCCGAGCTCGGACTTATGCTCGAGCGCGGCGCCGGCTGCCTTGAGGACCACGGGGAAGCCGAGGGCGGCGGCCGCGTCGGCGGCCTCGCGCACGCTAACGACGGCCGAGCGCGGTACGCGGACGCCGAATGCGGCGAGGGCGCTCTTCGCCTCCGGCTCGGCGAGCGCACGTGCGCCCCCAACGGTGCGAGCCGGGCGGCGCAGTTCGAGTGCAGCCCCACGGCTCCAGCTCTGGCCGACCCGCGCGGCGAGGTCGAGGGCTTCGAGTGCCTCGCGCTGTCCCTGCAGCGGCACGATGCCGGCCGCGAAGCACAGTCGGCGGGTCGCCGGGCTCATCGACTCGGGGAGCGCGGACACCAGCGCGCCGCGTGTCGCAGTGCCCGGCAGGGCAGCGGCGAACTGCTTCACGACGCTGACATAGGCGGCGTCGTCGGCGCTGTGCTCCGGAGGACAGTCGAGCATGAAGGCGACCGCGTCGTAGCCGGCGCGCAGGACCACGTCGAACATGGCGCGCTGCCGCGGGCCGTCGAACCAGATGTGGGTGTGGAAGTCGAAGGGGTTGGAGATGTGCACGCGATCGCTGAGGATCTCGCGCAGCTGCGACGCCGCCGGCGCGGGCAGCGGCGCAAATTCAAGCCCCAGGGTCCGCGCCGCGTCCGCCGTCATGGCCATGTCACCGCCGGAGGCGCCCATGGCCAGCAGCCGGGAGCCGCGCAGCGGACCACCGGCGTGGAAGATCTTGAGGGTTTCGCACAGCGTGGCGAGTGACTCGCAGCGGGCCACGCCGGCTTGTGCACAGAAGGCATCGAAGGCCGCATCGGTGCCGGCGAGGGCGCCGGTGTGGGTGTGCACCGTGTGCGCGGCGGCAGCAGTCCGACCCGCCTTGACCAGGGCAATTGCCTTGCCGGCGGCGCGCGCGCGCGCCACCGCACCGGCAAAGCGTTCCGCATCCTTGAGGCCTTCGAGGTAGAGCCCGAAGGCAGACACCCGCGCATCGTCTGCGAACAGCTCGATCAGGTCCTCGGCCGCCAGGCGCGTCTGGTTGCCAACGGTGAGCACGGCACCGAGCGGCAACGAGCGGTCGTTGAACAGCAGGTTGAGTGCGATGGTGCCGCTCTGACAGATCAGGACCACGCCCCGTTCGCATCGCTGCCCGACCAGCTGATCCGGCCACAGCGCCACGCCGTCGAAGAAGTTGATGAAGCCGTAGCAGTTCGGCCCGAGAAACGGCAATTGCGGAGTGGCCTTGAGGAGCTCGTCCGTCAGACGGCGCCCTTCCTCGGTGCCGCTCTCGGAGAAGCCGGCGGCAAAGCACACGAAACCGCCGGCGCTGCGCGCGGCAAGCGAGGCGGCAATCCCCGGTACATCGCGGTTGGGGGCGGCAATGAAGGTGGCGTCCGGGGCCGACGGCAGCTCATCGACACTGCGGAAGTAACGCTGGGCTTCGGTGGAGGTGCGCGTGGGATGGACGCGCCACAGCTCGCCGGAGAAGCCCACCACGTTGCAGGCGTGTTGCACGGCATCGGCCCAGGCGCCGCCGACCAGCGCTACGCTGCGCGGTGCCAACAAGCGCTGCAGCCGCGCACCCATACCGCTGCCGCTCACGGCGAGCGTGCAGGACGCAGCTCGATGCGTCGCGAACCCGGGGTCGCTGCCGCCATGGAGGCCGACCGTTCGTGCAGCTCACCGAGCGCCGCGGCCGCCGTGGCGGGAAGCGGGGATACGGACACCCGTCCATCGTGCTGGCGCACGTGCAGGAGCATGAATTCGGCCCCGGCGGCGGCCTCCGCCTCACCCGCGCGCAGCAGTTCCAGGGCGACGTGAATGCGCTTGGAGTCAAAGCCGAGGAGGCGCAGCGTCACGATCGCGGTATCGCTCTGCTTGACCTCCCGCAGGAAGTGCAGGTGCATCTCCACCGTATAGAGCGTGCCGCCGGTTGCGCGGCGGTAGGAGGCGTCGAGACCGATGCGGTCCATCAGCGCATCGATGGCCTCGCTGAAGATCACCGTGTAGTAGGCATCGCGCAGGTGGCCGTTGTAGTCGATCCACTCCGGGCGTACCGGCGTCTCGAAGATGCGTATGCCGGGCACGTCAGCGCAGCTGCAGCCGCTCACGGGTCTGCCCCGGAGTGAGAACACGCGCGCCCATTGCTTCGATGATGGTGCGCGCCTTCTCCACCAGCTGCGCGTTGCTGGCGTAGACACCGCGGCTCAGGTAAAGATTGTCCTCGAGGCCGACGCGCACGTTGCCGCCGAGCAGGATCGACTGTGCAACCCAGGGCATCTGCATGCGGCTTATGGCGAAGGAGGTCCAGATGCAGTCGGCCGGCAGGCTGTTCGTCATGGCCAGCAGATGACCGACGTCGGCGGGGACGCCGTAGGGAATGCCGGTGCACAGCTGGATCATGGCGGGAGCGGGGATGAGCCCCTCCTTGACCATCTGCTTGACGAACCAGAGATTGCCGGTGTCGAAGACTTCGAGCTCGACCTTCACACCGAGGTCGCGCAGGATACCGGCGCCCTCGCGGCAGTAGTCGGGAGTGGAGATGTAGGCGCGGTTGCCGTCGCCAAAATTGAGCGTGCCGCAGTCGAGCGTGGCGATCTCGGGGCGGTACAGGCCTTCCTCGCACAGCTCGATGACGTGACGCATGCGCTCGCGCTGCGTAACGAAGTCGCTGCCTGGCGCGGGCGTATCGCTCAGGCCCTGCTTGCCGATGCAGATGTAACCGCCCATGCCGCAGGTCAGGTTCACCAGCACGTCGACCTTGCTCTCGCGGATGCGCTTGACCACCTCGCGGTAGTGCTTGGTGGCCATGCTGAAAGCGCCGGTCTCCGGGTCGCGCACGTGGATGTGTACGATGGCCGCGCCGGCGCGTGCCGCCTCTATGGCGGAATTGGCGATCTGCTCGGGTGTGACCGGACAATGCGGACTCTTGGTAACCTTGGTGTCATCGCCGGTGATGGCGCAGGTGATGATGACGTCCGAATTCATGGGAAGGCCTCGCGGCTGGCTCGCCGGGCATGTAATATTATGGGCATAATAATATAACTCGCGGCCGTACTCGGCAAGACGCTACCCAAGGAGTTGCTCATGTACACACAGATGTTGATCGGCGGGCAGCTGGTGAGCGGGGAAAGCGAGCCCGAGGCCGTGCTCGATGCGGCAACGGGAGTGCAGATCGCCACCGTACCCAGCGCCTCCGCCGCGCAGGTGGAGGCGGCCGTGGCTGCCGCCGAGGCGGCCTTCCCCGGCTGGGCGCGCACCGTGCCGCGGGAACGCGCCACGCTGCTGCTGCGCATCGCCGACCGCATCGAGGCAGAGGCTTCCGCCTACGCGGCGCTCGAGTCGCGCAATACCGGCAAGCCGCTGACTGCGGCGCTCAATGACGAACTGCCCTCCATCGCGGACATTTTCCGCTACTTCGCCGGGGTGTGCCGGGTGCCGCAGGGCCTGGCGGCCACCGAATTCCTGGCCGGGCATACGAGCATCATCCGCCGCGATCCGGTCGGTGTGGTGGCTTCCATCGCACCCTGGAACTATCCCCTCATGATGTTGGCCTGGAAGATCGCCCCGGCGATCGCCGCCGGCAACACGCTGATCCTCAAACCCTCCGAGCAGACGCCGCTGACCGCACTCAAGCTGGGCGGGTTGCTGGCAGAGGTGCTGCCTCCCGGAGTGGTGAATATCATCTGCGGTCGGGGCGAGCCGGTCGGCCGACAGCTGACCAGTCATCCGCGCGTACGCATGGTGTCCCTGACCGGCTCGATCGCCACCGGCCAGAAGATCCTCGCGGCGGCGGCGGACAACCTCAAGCGCACGCACCTGGAGCTGGGGGGCAAGGCGCCCGTGATCGTGTTCGACGATGCGGACGTGGAATCACTGGTGACGGGTGTGCGCACCTTCGGGTTCTACAACGCCGGTCAGGACTGCACCGCCGCCTGCCGCCTGTATGTCGGCAAGCGCATCTACGAGCGCGTGGTGGCTGACCTCACGAGCGCAGTGCGCAGCATCAAGGTAGGCACGCAGCAGGAGCCCGGCGTGGAGATGGGACCGCTCATCTCGGCCACGCAGCGCGAGCGCGTGAGCGCCATGGTGGCGCGTGCCGCCGCGAGCAAGCACGTCGAGCTCACCACGGGCGGCAAGGTGCGCGCGGGGGCGGGCTTTTTCTACGAGCCGACCGTCGTTGCGGGCGCCCGCCAGGAGGATGAGATCGTGCAGCGCGAGGTGTTCGGACCGGTCGTCTCGATCACGCCCTTCAGCGATGCGGCCGAAGCCGTCGCCTGGGCCAATGATTCCGAATACGGACTGGCCTCCTCGGTATGGACCCGTGACGTCTCGCGGGCCATGGGCGTTGCCGCCCAGCTGCAGTACGGCGCGACCTGGATCAACACCCACTTCGCGACCGTGAACGAGATGCCGCACGGTGGCTTTAAGCGCTCCGGCTATGGCAAGGACATGTCGATCTACGCGCTCGAGGACTACACGGTCGTGCGCCACCTGATGGTGAAACTGTAGACGTGCGTACGTGCGCCGCTGCGCTGCTCCTCGCGCTGCTGCTGGGTCTGGGTGGCTGCGGTGACCGTGCGCCCGCCGGCGGCGGCGCCGAGGCCAAACAACTGCACATATACAACTGGGCCGACTACATCGCCAAGGACACCTTGGCGCAGTTCGAGGCGCGCACCGGCATCAAGGTGGTGTATGACACCTACGACGCCGACGAGACGCTGGAAGCGAAGCTCATGGCCGGGGATTCCGGCTATGACGTGGTGAGCACGTCGAGTGATTTCTTCGGCCGCCAGATCAAGGCCGGCATCTACCGGCCGCTGGACAAGAGCCTGCTGAGCAATTGGCACAACCTCGACCCGCACATCCTGCAACTCGAGGCCCAGGCCGATCCGGGCAACCGTTACGCCATGCCCTACCTGCGCCATGTCAACGGCTTCGCCTATAACACGGCGAAGATCCGCGCACGCATGCCCGATGCGCCGGTTGACAGCCTGGATATGATCTTCAAGCCCGAGGTGCTGCGACACTTCGCCGACTGCGGCGTGACCTTCCTCGACTCGGCCGAGGACGTGCTGCAGCTCGCTCTGAACTATCTGCATCTGGATCCCAACAGTACCCGTGCCGAGGATTACGGCCAGGCCGCGCAACTGCTGCTGGCGGTGCGCCCCTACGTGCGCGCCTTCGATTCTTCGGAGTACATGAATGGCCTGGCAACCGGCGATTTCTGCATCTCGATGTCCTGGTCGGCCGACTACGCGGCCTCGCGCGCGCGTGCCCAGGCCGCCGGGATCGACGTGCCGCTCGCCTTCACCGTGCCGCGCGAGGGCTCAAACTTCGCCTTTGATGCCCTGCTGATCCCCGCCGATGCCCCGCATCCGCTCGCGGCGCACCAGTTCCTGAACTACATCCTGGAGCCGCGCGTCATCGCGGCCATCACCAACGAGATCCACTACGCCAATGACAACGCGGCTTCGGAGCCCTACGTCAACCCCGCGATCCTGCATGACCCCGCGGTCTACCCGCCACCGGCGGTGGAGGCACGCCTGTACGTCTCCACAGAAGCTTCCCCGACGCTCGAGCGGCTGCGCACCCGTACCTGGACGCGCATCAAGACCGGTCTGTAGAAAGACTCAGTGACCCTTGGCAGCGAGCTGCGTTTCGAGCGCGCGGCGGCGATCGCTGCGCACCATCAGATAGCCGGCCGCGAGCACGCAGGCGCCGACCGCGCACACGATGAGGCTGGCGAGCGCGTTGATGTCGGGGCTTACGCCAAGCTTCACCTTGGAGTAGATGACCATCGGCAACGTGCTGGCACCCGGCCCGGCGACGAAGCTCGAGATGACGAGATCATCCAGCGAGAGCGTGAAGCACAACAGCCAGCTGGAAATGATCGCCGGCGCGATGATGGGCAGCGTGACCTCCATGAAGGCGCGGGCCGGGCTCGCGCCCAGGTCCATCGCGGCCTCCTCCAGCGAGCGATCCGCGGCCGCCAGCCGCGACTGCACGGTCACGGTGACGTAGGCGGTACAGAAGGTGACGTGCGAGATGACGATGGTCGTGAAGCCCCGGTGCGGCCAGCCGATCAGCTGCACCATCGATACGAACAGCAGCAGCTGGGTGATGCCGGTGATGATCTCCGGCATCACCAGCGGCGCATTCACCATGCCGGTCAGCAGCAAGCGGCCCGGAAAGCGTACGAAGCGCACCAGTGCGACCGAGGCCAGCGTACCGAGCACCACCGCGCCGGTGGAGGCCGCGACCGCGACCTCGAGCGATAACAGCGCCGACTCGAGCAGCTGCCGGTTGTGCAGCAGCGCCGTGTACCAGCGCGTCGAGAAGCCGCTCCACACGTTGACCAGCGGTGAGGCGTTGAACGAGTACGCGACCAGCACCACGATCGGCAGGTAGAGCAGCGCGATACCGCAGAACAGCACCGTTTGCAGTCCGAGCGAGGATTTGCGCTCCATGGTGCCCGTCAGCCCTCGATCTGGCGCACGTTGTAGTACTGGTAGACGGCAATCGGGCCGGCGAGCAGCAGCAGGAAGGCGATCGCGACGGCAGCCGCCACTGGCCAGTCGTGATTGCCGAAGAACTCGTCCCACAGCACGCGCCCGATCATCAGGTTATTCGGGCCACCAAGGAGCGACGGGATCACGAACTCGCCCACGGCCGGGATGAAGACGAGCATCGAGCCGGCGATGACGCCTGGGATCGACAGCGGCAGGGTGACATCCAGGAAGGCGCGTCGCGGCGTGCTGCCCAGATCGCCGGCCGCCTCGAGCAGCGTCGGGTCGAGCTTCTCGAGCGTGGCGAACAGCGGCAGCACCATGAACGGCAGGTACGAATAGATGATGCCGATGTAGACCGCGACTCCGGTGCGCATGATGTGCAGTGGCTGCTCGATCAGCCCCAGGTGCAGCAGCATAATATTGAGAAAGCCGTTCTCACGGATGATGCCCTCGAGCGCATACACGCGCAGCAGGAAGGAGGTCCAGAACGGCAGCATGATCACCAGCAGCAGCAGGTTCTGCGCCGACTTGGGGCTGCGGGCGATGGCGTAAGCCATCGGGTAACCGATCAGCAGGCAGATCAGGGTGGAGAAGAACGCCGTGCGTAACGAGTACAGGTAGGCGATCCCGTACACCTCGTCGGTGAGCAGGTAACGGTAGTTGCCCAGACTGATCGCCAGCTGCAGGTGATGATCGGGCGTGAAGGAGATGACGTCCGTAAACGGCGGCACCCGCGGCACGGCTTCCGCGAAACTGATCTTGAAGGCAAAGGCGAAGGGAACCAGGAAGAAGATGAGCAGGAAGATCAGGGGTGGCAGGATGATCAGCCAGCGGCCCCCGCGCCAGGTCGATTTCATGTCGGATGCGTTGCCGGTGTCTGCGGGCTATTGTGCGCGATAAACTGTGCTTTGGCTCAACTATTGCCGCCCCGCCCCGGGGCGGTCGCGGGTGCGGGTAAGTTAACGTGGCACTGCAGCGGGACACGACCGATACGCCGGCGCCAACCGGCGGCGGCGGCTCGCGCATCCGCCAGCGTCAGCGGCAGCGCCTGATCGATGCGTGCATTTCCGCGCTGCACATCTACGGTCCCTCGCGCACCACGGTCAGCAAGGTGGTGACGCTCGCGGACCTGTCGCCTGGAATCGTGCGCTTCTATTTCGATTCCAAGGCGGCGATGTTGGTCGCCTCGCTTGATTCCCTGGCGCAGGAATTCACGACGCGCGTGCAGTTGCCGGTGGCGCAGCTGCGCGAGCAGCCGGTGCAGGCCCTGCGCCGCCTCGTCGAGCTGTACCTGGACGCCGATATCGCCAGTCCCCGCAAGGTCTCGGTGTGGTACTCGTTCTGGGGCGAGGCCAGCGCGCGCCAGGAGTACCTGGACATCTGCGGCAAGCGGGACGACGACTTCGCGGCCCTGGTGCGCGAGCTGATGGAGCGGCTGATAGTCGCCTCCGGTGCCACGCACCTGGATCCGGATGGCGTGGCGCTCGGCCTCATCGGCGTGCTGGAGGTGCTGTGGCAAAACATCGCCTTCCAGAGCGAGGCCAGCCTCGACCGGCGCGCCCTGGTTAACCGCGCGCTGGCTTATCTGCGCTCCGTCTTCCCGGGCGAGTTCGCCGCCGCCGCCCCCGCACCGCCCCGGGAGCCCGCGGCACGCAGCGCGCGCCTGCCGGCCCGTGCCTATTCGGATCCGGGGCTGCTCAGCGTGGAGCGCGAGCAGCTGCTGCGGGCGGCATGGCAAGTGCTGGGGCACGAGGCCGAGCTGCGCGCCCCCGGTGCCTTCCTCAGCGGGGACCTCGGCGGCGAACGGGTGCTGATCGTGCGCGCGGAGCGCGAGCGCCTGCACGCCTTCCGCAACACCTGCCGGCGTTCCCCGCATGCGCTCGTGAGCGAGCGCTGCGGGCAGTTGCACAGCGCCATCCGCTGCGTCACCCACGGGCTCACTTACACCTTCGATGGCCAGCTGGTGGAGGGATCCACCCCCGGTGACCTCACGCCGCTCGAGCTGCTGCACCGTGAGCGCCTCGTGCTCGCGCGTGGCGTGCGTCCCGCGAATGCGGCCGAGGATCCCGCCCTGCCGTGGGCGTTCCTGGCGAAGCTGTTGCCGCGCGCGGTGATCGATGTCGAAGTGGCCGCAAACTGGAAGGTATTGGTCGAGCAGTGGCTCGAGATGCCGCAGCCGCAACACACGTTTCTGCCCCCGAATCAGCTGCTCGAGGTGCGCGCGCACGGGGCCCTGCTGCTGCAGGCGACGCCGCTCGCCGTGGCGCGCACGCGCCTGCGCCGCTTCGAATTCCTGGTGGAGAAGTCCGCCGGCCCCCGCGGCGCACGCGAGGCGTGGCGGCGCGAGATCGAGCGCTGGGTGAGCGCACAGGCCGCGCTGGCCGAATCCACGCAGGGCGGCTACCTCGGGGCGACGCCCGAAGCGGCGGACACCGGCCCGGTAAGCGCCACGCTGGCGCAGTTCCGCGGCGCGGTCGGGGCGTTGCTGCAGGCCGCGACGCGCTGAGGCTCAGGCGAACTGTGCCGGCGCCTGCGGCAGACGCATCTCCGGGATCCGCGCGCGCAGCAGATCATGAAACTCCAGCATCCAGTATTCGATGCCCGATAGTGGTCCGGGCTTGTAGCCGCCGTCGGCGATGCCGCGCTGCAGCCGCTCGCACAGCCACCGATCCTCCTTGTTCACCTGCATGTTGATGCGGTTGCCGAGCCAGCGCAGCAGTCGCATCTCGCGCCGCTCGTCGCGATGTCCGAACGCGACCCCGCGGATCACGGTCTTGTCGGTGCCGCGCGGGAGCACCTGGAAGAAGCCGACCTGCTCGGGCGTGATGTCGATGCCGAGATTCGGCAGAAAGCTGTAGAAGCGCCAGCTGCGTGTGTTCGGCTCGGGCAGGTGGCGCGCCGTCACGGTGCGCACGTGCGCCTGGTAGATGCGTTCGCTCCAGCGCGGGGAGGGCGCATCCCGCAACCAGCTGAAGCCCCGCGCAATACCGGGAACGCCACGCTGATCCTCGTAGTCCGGCGTGAACAGGCGGTTAAGACCGGGGTGGCCCGCCGGCACATGGTAAGACTCGAGATAGTTGTCCATCGCGATCTTCCAGTTGACGTTCCACTCCTCGAAGTACATCGGCTGCGTCGGCACCAGCTCCTCGAAGCGATACGGCGCGAGCTCATCGATGAGCGGAGCCCACACCTGCGAGGGCGGCGGCGCATCGCCGGCGAGGCACACCCAGACGAAGCCGAGCGTCACCTCCGTGCGCACCACGTCCAGGCCGTAGTCACGTAGGTTCAGCTCCGGGAAGCTCTCCTTCGCCGGTGTCGCCAGCAGCGAGCCGTCATAGCGATACGTCCAGCCGTGATACGGGCACACGATGCGCCCCGGGCAGCGCCCGGTGCCCTCCAGCAGCCGCGTGCCACGGTGACGGCACACGTTGCGCAGGGCGCGGATCTCGCCCGCCGAATCGCGCAGCACGATGATGCTGTCCGGGCCGATCTCGAAGGTGAGGTAGTCACCACGGTTCGGGATCTGGCTCACGTGGCAGGCGATCTGCCAGCTCGGGCGCAGGATGCGCTCGATCTCCAGGCGCGTGAGCTCGGGGTGCGAGTACACCCAGGCCGGCAGCGAGCGGGCGGTCGGCGGAGCCTGCGTTTCCAGGGGGCGGACGATTGCAGTCATGGGGGCGTGTCCGGCATGGCTATATGACCATATAATTTTAGGCTGAAAACTATATGACCGTATAGACTATCGGTCACCCCAGTGGTAAGTTGCCGAGCGGAAAGCATTTTTTGTTTTTTACATAAGCGGGGACGCCATGGCCAGAAACCTGACGCGGAATCACGAACACTACCGCAAGGCCTTGACCCGCCTGCCTCTGGGGGTGGCCTCGAACTTCCGTTTCTGGGGCGAGGACCGCACGATTTATGTCAAGCAGGGACGGGGTGCCCGCATCACCGACCTGGATGGCAACGTCTACGTCGATTATCGCATGGGCTACGGGCCGGCGATCCTCGGCTATGCCGACCCGCGCGTCGATGAGGCGGCCAAGCGCGGCATGGAGGTGGGCGGGGTGTTTGCCTTGTCGACCGAGCGGGAATACACGGTGGCCGAGCGCATCGCCAAGATGGTTCCGGCGGCAGAGCTCGTGCGCTTCTCCAACTCCGGCACCGAGGCGGTGATGGCGGCGCTGCGTCTGGCGCGTGCCTACACCAAGAAGGACAACTACGTCATTCTCGAGGGCAGCTACCACGGGCTGTTCGATGCGGCCATGTGGTACACGCCGATGGAGAAGTGGTCCCAGGTCGGCGACCCCCAGGTGGTTCCCTACAGCGAGGGTGTGCCGCTTGCCAGCCGCAACTTCGCGCACTTCGTGCAGGCGAACGATGCCAACCAGCTCGAGGACGTGCTCAAGCGCCATGGCCACGGGATCGCCTGTCTGCTCATCGAGCCGATCATGGGCAACTGCTTGGGGATCGCGGCGGACCCCGCCTACGTGCGCGCGGCGCGCGAGCTCTGCGACCGCTACGGCGTCGTCCTCATCATCGACGAGGTGAAGACCGGCTTCCGCGTGGCGCGGGGCGGCGTGCAGGAGCTGTACGGCGTGCGTGCCGACCTGTGCACTTTCGCCAAGGCGGTCGCCAACGGCTATCCGATCTCCATCCTGGCGGGGCGCGAGGAGATCATGCGCAAGCTCGGCAAGGGCGTGGCGCACGGTGGCACCTACACCGCACATCCGGTGTCGCTCGCGGCCGCGGAGAAGACCCTCGAAATTCTGGACGAGACGGATGCGCTCGAGCGCATCGCCAGCTACGGCACGCGCCTGCGTGCCGGCAAGAGCGCCATTCTCAAGGCGCGTGGCATCGCACACAGCTTCGTCGGCCATCCCTCGATGACCGGGCTGTACTTTGCGCAGAATCCGCCGCGCACTTACCGCGACTGGAAGGGCAGCGACTATACTTTCTATGACGCGGTGGCCAGGGTACTGCACGACGAGGGCGTGCTGTGCGAGCCGGATTCGCGCGAGCCGTGGTTCGTGTCCGCCGCGCACGATGACTCGTGCCTGAGGGACACGTTGCGCGGCTTCGAGACCGCCGTCGACCGCACACTGCAGTCGTTGGGGACCGACCGCCGGGTACCGGCCTAGAGTTCGTCGCGCCAGGGGGAATCGCAATGAGCCGCGCGCCGGCCAACCGCTACGACGCGATCGTCGTCGGTGCCGGACACAATGGCCTGGTGAATGCCTGCTACCTGGCACGGGCCGGCCTGCGCGTGCTGGTGCTGGAGCGCAACCCCTACGTCGGCGGGGCGGCGGTGAGCCGCCGCCTCTACGACGGCTTCACCTACTCGAACTGCTCCTACGTGTGCAGCCTGCTGCGCACCGAGATCATCCGCGCGCTGGAGCTGCCGGCCCACGGTCTGCAGATCATCCCGTACGAGGGTGGCTGCACCATGATGCGCGACGGCGGCCACCTCGCCGTCTACGACAACCACGACGCGATGCGGCGGGAGATCGCACGTCACTCGCGCCATGACGCCGAGGCCTACGACCGCTACGTGCGCGACATGCTGCGGCACTGTCGCTTCATCAAGCCGCTGCTGCTGCGCGAGCCACCGGATCCGACCTCGTTCCGGCCGCGCGACCTGCAGGAGCTGCTGTTCCTGGGGCGGCACTTCCACGGCCTCGGCGAGAGCCGCCTGTACGATACGCTGCGCTTCTTCACCATGAGCTGTGCGGACATGCTGGAGGAGTATTTCGAGAGCGAAATCGTCAAGGCGCACCTCTCGGGCAGCTCGATCATCGGCACCGGGCTGGGGCCGCGCTCGCCGGGTTCCGCGTACGTGCTGCTGCACCACTACATGGGCAGCATCGACGGCGCCGTCGGCGCGTGGGGCTTCGCGCGCGGCGGCATGGGCGCGATCACGCAGGCGCTCGCCGCCTCCCTCCAGGCCAGCGGCGGCACGATCCGCACCGACGCACCGGTCGAGCAGATCCTGGTGCGCAGCAACCGTGTCATCGGCGTGGTGCTCGCCGGGGGCGAGGAGATCACCGCCCCGGTGGTAGTGTCGAACCTGGACGTCAAGCGCACCTTCCTCAAGACCGTGGCCGCCGAGCACCTGCCGCCGGAATTCCTCGAGCAGGTGCGACGCTTCAAGATCCGCGGCTCCTCCGGCAAGCTGAACATCGCGCTCGATGGCCTGCCGCACTTTCCGGCGATCCCGCAGGGCTCGCCGTCCACGCGCGGCGACATGCACATCACCGACACGCTGGAGATGGTGGAGCGCGCTTACGATGACTGGAAGGAAGGACGCTGGTCGCGCGAGCCCTACGTCGACATGCTGATCCCGACGCAGATCGATCCGACCATGACGCCGGACGGCAAGCACTACATGTCGGTGTTCGTACAGTACTGCCCGTACCAGCTGGCCGACGGTGACTGGACCGCCGCCAAGCGCCAGGCCTTCGGACAGACGGTGATCGATGCCATCGCGCGCCACAGCCCGGACTTCAAGGACCTCATCCTGCACGCCGAGATCCGCACCCCCTGGGACATCGAGAACGAGGTGGGACTCAGCGAGGGCAACATCTTCCAGGGTGAGCTCACCTTCGACCAGCTGCTCTTCAACCGCCCGGTGCCCGGCTACGCGCAGTACCGCGCGCCGGTGCGTGGCATGTACATGTGTGGCTCCAGCACTCACCCCGGTGGCGGAGTCATGGGCGCTCCGGGGGCCAACGCGGCGCAGGCGATTCTGCGCGACCTGGGGCGTCAGCAATGAGCGCGGAGCAGTACGACAGCCTCGTCATCGGCGGCGGCCACAATGGCCTGGTGTGCGCGGCCTACCTGGCGCGCGCCGGGCAGCGGGTGCTGGTGCTCGAGGCTGCCGAGCACTTCGGCGGAGCGGCCGTCACGCGCGAGTTCGCGCCGGGGTTCCGGGTGTCAGCCTGCGCCCACCTGTTGCACCTCATGCCCGCGACGCTCATGCGTGAGCTGGGACTTGTGGACCACGGCCTGAAGATGGCCGCGACGGCCTTGCCAAGCGTGGCGCTCGCCGAGGACGGCGCGCATCTGCACATCGGCGCCACCGAGCTGAGCGCGCTTGCATCCACGAGCCGCGCCGACGCCGAGGCGCTCGGTGCCTGGCGCGCGCAGCTCAAGCGCTTCGCGGCGGCCCTGCATCCGCTGCTCAGCGAGACGCCGCCTCGGCTGGGCACGGACGCCTGGCGCGATCGGATCGGCTTGCTCGGCCTTGCGTGGCGGCTGCGGCGTCTGGGCCGCAGCGACATGCGCGAGCTGCTGCGCATCGGCGGTATGTGCGTGCACGATCTGCTGGAGGAGCGCTTCCATCACCCGCTGCTCAAGGGCGCGCTGGCACTGGATGCGGTCCTCGGCACCAACTACGGCCCGCGCTCGCCGGGCACGATCATGTCGCTCCTGTATCGTGCCGCGGCGGCGCAGGGCGCCGAGGCACTGGCGCTGCCGCAGGGCGGGCTCGGCGCGCTCGCGGACGCGCTGGCGCGGGCAGCAATGGCGGCCGGCGCACGGCTGCGCAGTGCAGCGCCGGTGGCGCGCATCCAGGTGCGCGAGGACCGCGTCACCGGAGTGGTGCTCGCCAACGGCGAGCAGATCAGCGCCCGCCACGTGATCTCCAGCGCTGATCCCAAGAGCACGCTGCTGCAGCTGCTCGGGGCGGAGCACCTGGACGCCGGCTTCGTGCGACGCGTGACGCACCTGCGCTCCAGCGGCCTGACCGCGAAGCTGCACCTGGCGCTCGAGGGGCTGCCGCAGTTCCGGGACCTGCCGGAGGCGGCGTTGCGGGCACGGCTACTGGTAGCGCCCTCGGCCGATTACATCGAGCGCGCCTACAACCATGCCAAGTACGGCGAGTACTCGCTGCGGCCGATGCTCGAAGTCACCATCCCGTCCCTGCTTGACCCGACGCTGGCGCCGCCCGGGCAGCACGTGATGTCGGTGATTGTGCAGTACGCCCCGTACGCACTGAAGGGTGGCTGGGAGCAAGGGCGCGCGGCCTTCGCGGAGCGCATCATCACGACCCTGATCAACTATGCGCCACAGCTGCGCGGCGCCATCCGCGCCAGCGAACTGCTGACGCCACACGACATCGAGCAGCAGTTCCGCATCAGCGGCGGTCACTGGCACCACGCCGAGCTTGCGCTCGATCAGTTCCTGATGCTGCGTCCGGTACCGGGCGCAGCGCAGTACCGGACCCCGGTCACGGGGCTGTTCCTGTGCGGCGCCGGGTCGCATCCGGGCGGGGGCGTCATGGGGCTGGCGGGACGCAATGCGGCACGGCAGCTGATGCGCGAGGCGGCATAGCATGCTCACCGAGAGCGAACCCCACTACCGGCAGCCGCTGCTCAGGACGCCGTTCCACGAGCGGCAGCGCGCCTACAGCCAGCTCGACAGTTTCGTGCCGTGGGCCGGCTATACGACGGTCGACGTGTTCACGAGCGTCGAGCAGGAATACTTTGCGATCCGCAACGCCAGCTCGCTCTATGACCTCACGCCGATGGTGAAGTACCGCATCGGCGGCGCGGACGCGCTGCGCTTCCTGAACCGCCTGGTCACGCGTGACCTGAGCAAGCTCGCCCCCGGCAAGGTGGCCTACACCGTCTGGTGCGACGATGAGGGGCACCTCATCGACGATGGCACGGTGTTCTGCCTCGGGGCCAACGAGTACCGCATCTGCACCGGGGAGCGGCAGCTGGACTGGTTCCGCGCCTCCGCGCTCGGCTTCGATGTCGACATCCGTGAGATCACCGAGGAGGTGGCGGCGCTTGCCGTGCAGGGACCGACCTCGGCCAAGCTGCTGCGCCTGGCGGGACTCACCGGCAGCGAACGGCTGAAGCCCTTCGAGCATGGCGAGTTCCGCATGCCGCGCGCGGGCGGCGGCGAGATCGCGCTCATGGTGTCGCGCACGGGTTTCACCGGCGATCTGGGCTATGAGCTGTGGATGCAGCCGCAGGATGCCGAGGGCGTCTGGGATGCGCTCATGGCGGCCGGCAGCACGCGCGCCGTGCGTCCGATCGGCTCCAAGGCGCTCAACATGGCGCGCATCGAGGCTGGCTTCGTGCTGCCGAACTGGGACTTCGTTTCCGCGGCGCACACGCTGTACCTGGGCACCGAGCGCTCGCCGATCGAGCTCGGGCTCGCCTGGCTGCTCGACTTCAAGAAGGGGCACTTCACCGGGCGCCGCGCGCTGCTGGCGGAGATCGCTCGCGGTCCGCGCCGCCAGCTGGTCGGCCTGGACATCGAGGGCACGAAGCCCGCGCACAGCGCCCTGTTATACCGCGAGCGCGACGGCAAGCAGGAGGTCGGCAACGTGACCTCCGCCACCTGGTCGCCGACCTGCAAGCGCAACCTCGCGCTGGCGATGGTCGAGGCACCTCGCATCGCGCTGGGTTCGACGGTGTGGGCCGAGATCTACCTCAACCGCGAGCTCGCCTGGCAGCGGCGCATGGTGCGCGCGCGCGTGGTGGAGCGGCCCTTCTTTGCCCCTGCGCGGCGGCGGCTCACGCCGCCGGCAGAGTTCTGACCGATAATCACGGTCGCCGATGATCGCCACCCAGTCCAAACCGCTTGCCGACCGTCCCTGGCTCGATCCGAACGCGCAGCCGCAGATCCTGATCGACGGGATCACCAAGACCTACGGCACCCACACCGCCGTCGACAACGTGAGCCTGCGCATCCACCGGGGCGAGATGTTCGCCCTCGTGGGCGCCTCCGGCTGCGGCAAGACCACGCTGCTGCGCATGCTGGCCGGCTTCGCCACGCCGAGTGCGGGGCGCATCCTGATCGATGGCGTCGACATGGGCGCGGTGCCGCCGCACGAGCGGCCCGTGAACATGATGTTCCAGTCGTACGCGCTGTTTCCGCACATGACGGTCGAGAGCAACGTCGGCTATGGCTTGCGGCGCCTGCCGCTCGCGGCGCGCGACAAGCAGCAGCGCATCCAGGAGGCCCTGGAGATGGTGCAGCTGGGCGCCCTGGGTCAGCGCAAGCCCCACCAGCTCTCCGGCGGCCAGCGCCAGCGCGTGGCCCTGGCGCGGGCGCTGATCCGGCGCCCTAAGGTGCTGCTGCTGGATGAGCCGCTGTCGGCGCTGGACAAGAAACTGCGCGAGCAGACCCAGTTCGAGCTCATGGACCTGCAGTACAAGCTCGGCATCACCTTCATCGTCGTGACCCACGACCAGGACGAGGCCATGGCGCTCGCCAGCCGCATCGCCGTCATGGACAAGGGCCAGGTAGTGCAGGTGGGTACGCCGGCAGAGATCTACGAATTCCCGCGCAGTCGCTTCGTGGCCGACTTCGTCGGCACCACCAATTTCTTCGAGGGCACGGTGAGCAGCTGCGAGCCGGGGCTGGTGCGCGTGCAATGCGCCGAGACCGGCGGCGAGCTGCTGGTGGATGATCACGGCAGCTTTGGCATCGGCCAGCGCGTGTGGGTGGCGCTGCGCCCCGAAAAGGTGCGCCTGGACAAGGAGCCGCCCAACGGGACGCGGCTCAACCAGCTGCGTGGCACGGTATGGGAGCTGGGTTACCTCGGCAATCGCTCCACCTATCGCATTCGCACGACAACTGGCAAGCTGGTAACCGTGTTCGCGCAGAACCAGCGGCGCTCCTCGGAGGCGCTCATCGACTGGAGCGATGAGGTGTTCATAAGCTGGAACGCCGATGCGGCGGTGCTGTTGCAGTCCTAGCCGGCAAGAACGCAAGTCAAGGGGTAGGCATCATGAAGAATGCAGGTCGGGCAAACGCAATCTGGTCGGCGCTACTCGCCGCGCTGTTGACGACGGGGACGCTGAGCGTCAGCGCGCAGACGCCGCCGGCGGAAGACACGACCGCCACCGAGGCCGGACGTGGCGCCCTGCAGGAGGTGGTCGTGACGGCGACCCGCCGCGAGGAGTCCCTCAGCCGGGTGCCGATCAGCGTCACGGCGATCACCCAGGAGGCGATCGACCAGAAGGGCATCAAGGACTTCAACGACATCGTGCGTTTCACCCCCGGCGTCACGATCGACAACTCCGGGACCAACTCGATCGCGATCCGCGGCATTTCCTCCTCGGGCGGCGCCGGCACCACCGGCATCTACATCGACGACACGCCCATCCAGATGCGCTCCGTCGGCTTCAACCCCGACGACACGTTGCCGAAGACCTTCGACCTGCAGCGCGTCGAGGTGCTGCGCGGTCCGCAGGGCACGCTGTTCGGGGCCGGCGCCGAGGGCGGCGCGGTGCGCTACATCATGACCCCGGCCAGCACCACGGCCGCTGACAGCTACGTACGCAGCGAGCTCTCCTATACCGAGCACGGCCAGCCGAATGCCGAGTTCGGCATCGCGCGCGGACAACCACTCATCGACGGCGTGCTCGGCATCCGCGCCAGCCTGTGGTACCGCTATGACGGCGGCTGGATAAACCGCGTCGATCCGGACACGGGTGCCGTCATCAACCATAACGTGAATTACTCCAACTCCTACCTGGCGCGCCTGGCCGCGACCTGGCAGCCGAGTGCGAGCTTTACCGTCTCGCCGAGCTTCCTGTATCAGAAGCAGGACAAGCACGATGACTCCACCTTCTGGCCGGCGTATTCCAACCCCGACCAGGGTCAGTTCAATACCGCCACCCCCGAGCGTGTCGGCGGCCCCGACTACTACTACCTGCCGGCCATCAAGGTGCAGTGGGACATGGGCAAGAGTGCCTTGATCGCGGATGCTTCCTATTTCCACCGCAAGCAGATCACCGCCTACCAGGGCACGGTGTACGACCTGAGCTACTGGAACACGATTCCCTCAGGTCTGGGCGGACCCGATGAGTACCCGCAGCCGCCCAAGTGCAGCGCCCCGGATGATGCCACCAGCTGCTCATGGTTCCCGCTGCTCGATGCCAACGGCATCCACCTGCCTGCCGCGCTGCGCGGCACGCAGACGCCCAACATCATGACCAACACCCAGCAGAGCTACATGGCGGAGCTGCGCTGGCAGTCGACCGATACCACCTCGCGCTGGCAGTGGACTGCGGGTCTGTTCTGGCAGCAGGCGAAGGAGGGCAGCATTGAGGAGCTGAAGTCGACCAACATCGACCAGGTGTTCAACTACCTGTTCGGCATCGCACCGGCGGATTACTACTCGCCCGACGGCGTCACGCCGGCCAACTTCTACTCGTGCCCAACCAATGCCGCATACCCGCTGATACCGGCGTGCGACATCTACTACAACAACAACCAGACCGTCGACAAGCAGATCGCCGCCTTCGGCGAGGTGACCTTTGCCTTCACCGACTGGATGCGGCTCACCGTCGGTGAGCGCTTCGCGCATACCACCTTCGATCTGACCCATTACGCGGACGGTTACGAGAACTACGGCCCCGGCCCGTCAACCGCGCACCAGAGCGAGACGCCCAACACGCCCAAGGCGGTGCTCTCCTTCCAGGTCGATCCGCGCAACCTCTATTACCTGAGCTACGCCAAGGGCTTCCGCGTCGGCGGCGGTAACGCGCCGCTGCCGGACTACTGCAATGATGACCTGGCCGCCGCCGGCTACCCGAACGGCGCACCGGCGACCTACAAGTCCGACAGCACGCAGAACTACGAGATCGGTGCCAAGAACTCCTTCGGCAGCTGGTTGAAGGTGGCTACCAGCATCTATTACATCCGCTGGAACGACATCCAGCAGAGCCTGTACGTCGCCGGCGCCTGCGGTCTGCAGTTCACCGACAACCTCGGGCAGGCCGTCGCCAAGGGCTTTGACCTGCAGGCGCAGATGCTGTTCGGCCCGGTCAATGTCGATTTGGCCGGTGGCTACACCAGCGCCCGCTACACCAAGAACTCGCCGGAGGACTGCACGCCCGGCGGCGAGGGCGTGGGTATCCCCTGCAAGGCCGTGGACGGCGACAACATCACCGGGCAGGAGGGCATCAATTACAATCCGGGCGCAGCGCCCCCCTGGACGGTCTCGGTCGGCGTCCAGTACAACTTCACCTTGAGCGCCCGCGATGCCTTCGTGCGCGTCGACTACCAGTACGAAGCGCGTAACACCTGGCTGGCCGCCGTCCAGGACCCGAATGCCGGCGCCGTCTACAACCCGTACTCGTACACGCTGCCCTCCTGGAAATTCACCTCGCTGCGCGCCGGCGTGAACCTGGGCGAGATGCAGCTCACCGCCTTCTGCGACAACCTGTTCGATACGCACACCATCAACAACTACTCGCTCGGCCAGACCGACCTCACCTTCACGCCGCAGCAGAACGCCTACACGTTCCGGCCGCGCACCTACGGGCTCACGCTCATCTGGCACGGGCACTGACTCGCGCCCGGCGCGCGCCGGTGGTAGCTTGAGGACCCCATGTCCTCAGGCGCGACACCGGCGCCGTCCGCACCCGCCGGGGCCGCGGAACGGCTGAACACACGCGCCGCGGGCGTGGTCGGGCTCGCGGTGCTGTGCAGCCGCGTGCTGGGGCTGGCGCGCGAGCAGATCTTCGCGGCGCTCTTTGGCGGCGGGCGCGTCATGGACGCGTTCACGATCGCCTTCCGCATCCCCAACCTGCTGCGCGACCTGTTCGCGGAAGGGGCCCTGTCGACCGCCTTCGTCACGGTGTTCGCACGCGCCCGCGCCACCGCCGGCGAGGCCGCCGCCTGGCACGTCGCCAACAAGGTCGCCACCCTCACGGTGCTGGTGCTGAGCTCGATCACGCTGCTCGGCATCCTCTCGGCCCCCTGGCTGGTGGCCGCGCTCGCCCCCGGGTTCGATGCACCCAAGGCGGCCCTGACCGTGATGCTGACGCGGGTGATGTACCCGTTCATCCTGCTGGTGTCGCTGGCCGCGCTCGTCATGGGCATGCTCAACGCGCGCAACGTGTTTGGCATCCCGGCGATGGCCTCGAGCTTCTTCAACCTCGGCTCGATCGTTACCGGGGTAGCGGTCGGCTACCTGCTGGATCCGCACTTCGGCGTGCGCGCCATCTTCGGGCTGGCGATCGGCACGCTGGTCGGCGGCGCGCTGCAGTTCGGCGTGCAGCTGCCGGTGCTGCGCCGCGAGGGCTACCATTTCAGGTTCGACTGGCAGTGGCGCGATCCGGCCGTGGCGGCGCTGCTGCGCCTCATGGGGCCGTCCGTGATCGCCGCCAGCACGACGCAGGTCAACGTGCTCGTCAACTCGGTGTTCGCCTCCGAGCTCGGCGACGGACCGACGTTCTGGCTGACGGTGGCTTTCCGCCTGATGCAGCTGCCGCTCGGCCTGTTCGGGGTCGCACTCGGCACGGTGTCGCTGCCGCTGCTGGCGCGCCTGGCGGCGACCGACAACCTGCCGGTGTTCCGGCGCGAGCTGGCGCGCGGCCTGCGCCTCGCGTTGCTGCTGACCATCCCGGCCAGCATCGGGCTCATGGTGCTGGCGGAGCCGATCATCTCCGTGCTCTACCAGCACGGGCGCTTCGGCGCCTATGAGACCGCCGAGTCAGCCGGCGCGCTGCGCTTCTACGCCATCGGCTTGTGCGGCTACGCGGCCCTCAAGGTGCTGGTGAATGCCTTCTACGCCCTCGACCGGCGCAAGACCCCGATGCTGGTGAGCTTCATCGCCGTGGGGTTGAACCTGCTGCTCAACTTCCTCTTCACGCACCGTCTCGGCTGGGGGCATCGCGGGCTGGCGTTCTCGACCGCATGCGTGGCTAGCAGCAACTTCCTCATTCTCTACTGGCTGATGCGCGCGCAGCTCGGCCGGCTGGAGTCGCGCGCGCTGCTGGCGCTGCTGGCGCGGCTGAGCCTGGCGTCACTGGTGCTGCTCGGCCTGTGCGCGGCCGGCGGCCACTGGCTCTTGGGCGACTGGGCCACGCAGGCCTTCTGGCCCAAGAGCCTGAGCCTGCTCCTGGTGATTGCCGTCGGCGCTGCCGGCTTCTTCTCCAGCGCCAGCGCGCTCGGCATCACCGAAGTGCACGAGATCAGCGCGGCGCTGCGGCGGCGCCTGCAGCGCCGCTAGCCCGCGCGGGCGAACTCGAGGCAGCCCGCCAGTACCCCGGCGAGGATGGTGCGCAACGGCTGCGCGAATGCGGGATCCCAGGGCGCGGGCCAGTTGTGCTCATCCACCGCGCCCTCGGGCTCGCGCAGGTAGCCGCGACAGGCGAGCTCCATCTGCACCGCGTGTACCCCGCGCGCCGGCTGTCCGTAGTGGCGCGTGGTGTAGCCGCCCTTGAAGCGCCCGTCGGTGATGCGCGAGTAGTGCGGGTGCTCGCAGAGCCGCTCGATGCGCGCCGCCAGTGCGCCCGCGCAGCTCGCCCCCGAGAACGTGCCGAGGTTGAAGTGCGGCAGCAGCCCGTCGAAGAGCCGGGGAATGCGCGAGCGGATCGAGTGGCAGTCGTACAGCACCACGCGCGGGTGAGCCGCGCGCAGGCGTGCCAGCTCACGCTCGATCGCCTCATGGTAGGGGCGGTAGTACGCATCGATCCGCCGCGCGATCTCCGCGCTGTCCGGCTCTGCACCGCTGCGGTACAGCGGCTCGCCGTCGAAGGTCGTGGTCGGGCACAGCGCGGTGGTCGCCTGCCCTGGGTAGAGCGAGGCGCCGGAAGGATCGCGATTCGGATCAATGACCGAGCGCGACAGCCCCGTGCGCACCAGCGTCGCATCGAGCTCCGCGGCGAAGTCGTAGAGCTGCTCCACGCGCCAGTCGGTGTCGCGGCGCGCCAGCCACGCGGAGCGGAAGCTGCCGGCGAGCTCGGCCGGCAGATGCGTGCCGGTGTGCGGCATGCACAACAGCAGCGGCGCCGCGCCACGGCGCACCGTGAGCCAGTCGGGCAGTGTTGCATCACTCATTGCAGGCACGTCGGTCAAGCAGGCTGCACCGATTGTGCCAATCATCAATAATGGAAGCCATGAGGCCCCTGTGGTTCCAGACCGCGCTGCTGCCGGAAGGCTGGACGGCCCAGGTGCGCATCAGCGGTGCCGCCGGGCGCATCAGCAGCATCGAGCGCGGCGTGCCGCCGGGCGCACAGGACGAGCGCCACGCCATCGCGCTGCCCGGGCTGCCCAACCTGCACAGCCACGCCTTCCAGCGGGGCCTTGCCGGACTCACGGAGCGGCGCGCCGGCGGCCCGGACAGCTTCTGGAGCTGGCGCGAACTGATGTACCGCTTCATCGAGCACATGGACGCCGATGAGTTCGAGGCGCTGTGCGCGCAGGCCTATGTGGAGATGCTGGAGGCCGGCTTCACGCAGGTGGGCGAGTTCCACTATCTGCACCACGAGCGCGGCGGTACCCCCTACGCGGATCCGGGCGAACTGGCCGGCCGCGTGGCGGCGGCCGCGGCGCACACCGGCATCGGGCTGACCCTGCTGCCGGTGTTCTACGCGCACGGCAATTTCGGCGGCGCCGCACCGCAGCCGCGCCAGCAGCGCTTTCTCAGCGACCCGGCGCGTTTCGCGCGCATTCTCGAGGCGAGCCGCAGGGCGGTGCGTTCCGTCCCCGGCGCCGGCGTCGGCATCGCGCCGCACAGCCTGCGCGCCGTGACCCCGCCGGAGCTCGCGGCCGTGCTCGCCCTGGGAGCGGGCGGCCCGGTGCACATCCACATCGCCGAGCAGCTGCGCGAGGTGGAGGAGTGCCTCAGCTGGAGTCAGCGCCGTCCCATCGAGTGGCTGCTGGAGAATGCGGCCGTGGATGAGCGCTGGTGCCTGGTGCATGCCACGCACGCCAGCGCCGCCGAGCTGCAGGGCATCGCGCAGCGCGCAGCGGTCGTGGGGCTGTGCCCGATGACCGAAGCGAGCCTTGGCGATGGCATCTTCCCGGCGGTCGCCTTCGCCGAGTACCGCGGCCGCTTTGGAATCGGCAGCGATTCCAACGTCCGCGTGGACGCCGCCGAGGAACTGCGGCTGCTCGAGTACTCGCAGCGGCTCGCGCACCGTGCGCGCAACGTGCTCGCCGGCGCCGCCGGCGCCTCGACCGGGCGCAGCCTGTTTGAGGCAGCCCTCGCCGGTGGCGCGCAGGCACTGCGGCCAAGGGAGGAGGGCGTCGGTCTGTGCAGCGGTGCCGCGCTGGATCTGGTGTCCCTGCAGCAGGAGGACCCGAGCCTCGCAGGCGCCTCGGGCGATGCGCTGCTGGACGCCTGGATTTTCTGCGCCGGGCGCACCGCCATCGACTGCGTCTGGCGTGCCGGCGTCAAGCTGGTGCAGAACGGGCGCCACCGCGAACGCGCCGCCATCCAGGCACGCTACGCGCGGGTACTGCGACATCTCGTGTCGGCGGCCGCCTAGGAGCACAAGACCATGCTGAAGAAGGCCGCGGGCGTGCTGCTCGCAATCGTCGGCGCCTTTGCCGTGGGCGGGATCGCCCTGCATCGCCACGAACCGATTAACGCGCTGTGGATCATCACCGCTGCGGTGTGCATTTACCTGCTCGGCTACCGTATCTACGCGGCCTGGATCGCCGCGCGCGTGCTCAGGGTGGACCCGACGCGCGCCACGCCGGCCGAGCGGCTGAGCAACGGGCGCGACTTCGTGCCCACGCACCGCGCGATCGTGTTCGGTCATCATTTCGCCGCCATCGCCGGGCCAGGCCCGCTGGTCGGCCCGACGCTGGCGGCGCAGTTCGGTTACCTGCCGGGGACGCTGTGGATCCTGGTGGGCGCGGTCTTCGGCGGCTGCGTGCAGGACATGACGATCCTGCTGCTGTCGACGCGCCGCGATGGCCGCAGCCTCGGGCAGATGGCGCGCGATGAGTTCGGCCCCGTTGGCGGCTTCGCGGCCCTCATCGGTACGCTCTTGATCATGATCATCCTGTGCGCGGTGCTCTCCCTGGTGATCGTCAACGTCATGAAGCACAGCCCGTGGGCGAGTTCCACTGTGTTCGCGACCATTCCGGCCGCCATCCTCGTCGGGCTGTACCTGCGGGTGTGGCGGCCCGGGCGCGTGCTCGAGGCCACGGCGCTCGGCGTGCTGCTGGTGCTGGCGGCCCTCGTGGGCGGAGGCTGGCTGGATCATCAGCCGCAGCTGCGGCAGCTGTTCGATTATTCCGGCCTGAGCCTGGCCGCCTTCGTGGTCGGCTACGGCTTCCTGGCGGCGATCCTGCCGGTGTGGCTGTTGCTCGCGCCGCGGGACTACCTGTCGACCTTCCTCAAGCTCGGCACCGTGATCCTGCTGGCGATCGCGATCCTCATCACCCATCCGCAGATCAAGATGCCCGCGGTGACGCCCTTCGTCGACGGCACCGGCCCGCTCTTTGGCGGCAAGGTGTTCCCGTTCGTGTTCATCACCATCGCCTGCGGCGCCATCTCCGGCTTCCATGCGCTGATCGCGAGCGGCACCAGCCCCAAGCTCATCAGCAACGAGAGCGACGTGCGCCTGGTCGGCTACGGCAGCATGGCGCTCGAATCTTTCGTGGCTATCATGGCGCTGATCGCGGCGACGCTGCTTGATCCGGGCGTGTTCTTCGCCATCAACGCGGGCGCCGGCGTGGTGGGCGCAACGCCCGAGGCGGCGGTGCACACCATCAGCGGCTGGGGTTACCCGGTCACGGTGGCGCAGATGCAGGCACTGGCGCAGTCGATGGGAGAGCAGACGCTCTTTGCCCGCACCGGCGGTGCGCCCTCACTCGCCGTGGGGATGGCCAGCATCTTCGGCTCGACTTTCGGCCGGGGGCTGCTCGCGTTGTGGTATCACTTCGCGATCATGTTCGAGGCGGTGTTCCTGCTGGCGACGCTGGATGCGGGCACCCGGGTGGGGCGCTTCATGGTGCAGGACCTCCTCGGGCGCGCCTTCGAGCCCCTCGGGCGCACCTCCTGGTACCCGTCCGTGCTCTTCTCGAGCGCCGTAATCGTGGGTGCGTGGGGCTACTTCCTCTACGTTGGTGTCATCGATCCGAACGGCGGCGTCAACATCCTGTGGCCGCTGTTCGGCATCTCCAACCAGATGCTGGCGGCGATTGCGCTCTCGATCGCCACCGGCATCCTGGTGAAGTCCGGGCGCGCGCGCTACGCGCTGGTCACCCTGCTGCCACTGGCGTGGCTGGCGCTCGTGACCACCACGGCCGCCTGGCAGAAGATCGCGAGCCCCGACCCGCACATCGGCCTGTTTGCCGCCGCCGACGAGATGGCGGCGAAGCTGGCGGCCGGCGCGCTCGCGCCCGAACGCGCCGCGGTGGCCCCGCAGCTGATCTTCAACCAGCGCCTCGACGGCTATCTGGCGCTGCTGTTCACCGCCATCCTCTGGTTCGTGATCCTCGACATGGTGCGCATCTGCGTGCGCCGCCTGCGCGGACTTGCGGTGCCGGCGAGCGCGGAGGCCCCCTACCGGCCGACGCAGTTGCAGGCCGCGCCCGCCGGCGGCACGCCGTGAGCATTGGCGGCAGTGCGCTGCGCCGGGCATGGCGCTGGCTGCGGCAGCTCAGTGGCGATGACGCCTACGAGCGTTACCGCGCGCATCTGCGCGCGCACCACCCGCATGCGCCGGCCCTCACGCGCGCGCAGTTCTGCGCGCAGCAGCAGGAGCGCAAGTGGAGTGGGGTGAGCCGCTGCTGTTAGGGCACCGTCGCCCCGGTGCGGCGAAATGATAAAATGGCCGGCTTGGCTTAAGGGGCACTTGCGGGATTTGCTGCCCTGCGGAAAGGACCGACATGTCACTGAAAATCATGATCCTGGGCGCAAACGGCTTCATCGGCAGCGCGCTCACGGGGGCGATCCTCAAGGCGCGCGACTGGGAGGTCTTCGGCATCGACCTGTCCGACAACAAGCTCGGCGAGCTGCCGCAGGACAAGCGCTTCCACTTCGTGGAAGGTGACATCACCATCAACAAGGAGTGGGTCGAGTACCACGTCAAGAAGTGCGACGTGGTGGTGCCGCTGGTCGCGATCGCCAATCCGGCGCAGTACGTGACGCACCCGCTGCGCGTGTTCGAGCTCGACTTCGAGGCCAACGTCGAGATCGTGCGCCACTGCGTCAAGTACAACAAGCGTCTGATCTTTCCCTCCACCTCGGAGATCTACGGCATGTCACCGGATGCGGTGCTCGATGAGGAGAGCAGCAACCTGGTGTACGGCCCCATCAACAAGCAGCGCTGGATCTACGCGGCCTCCAAGCAGCTGCTCGACCGCGTCATCTACGCCTACGGGGTGCGCGACAACCTCGACTACACGCTGTTCCGGCCGTTCAACTTCATCGGCCCGAACCTCGACAACGTCGAGGAGCCGAAGGAGGGCAGCTCGCGCGTGTTCACGCAGTTCCTCTCCAACGTGCTTTACCGCCGGCCGATCAAGCTCGTCGACGGTGGCAGCCAGAGGCGCTCCTTTACCTACATCGACGATGCTATCGAGTGCCTGTTGACGATCCTGGAGAACAAGGAGCAGTGCGCGACGCGGCGCATCTTCAACATCGGCAACCCCAACAACTGCATCTCGATCCGCGACCTGGCCGAGCGCACCATCCGCATCGCCCAGGAGTTTCCGGTGCTGCGCGACAGTGCCCGCGCCACCGAGATCATCGACGTCTCGGCCGGTGACTACTACGGCAAGTACTACCAGGACATCCAGGTGCGCGTGCCCAACGTCGAGGCGGCACGCCGCGACCTCAACTGGAAGCCGAGCACCGACATGGACACGGCGATCCGCAAGACCATCGCGTTCTACGTGAACCAGGAAGGTTTCGGCACGCGCGCCGCGGCGATGGCTGCCATCTAAGCGCGCGTTCCGCGGCGCATGGGGAGCGAGACAGGCCGGCCGCCGGCGGCGTTGCGACTCGGCTGGTGCGCGTGGGTGCTGCTGGCGCTGGCCTGGTTCGCGACCGTGCCGCAGCGGCCGCTGCTCGACCCGGATGAGGGGCGCTATGCGGAGATCCCGCGCGAGATGCTCACGAGCGGCGACTACGTCACGCCGCGCCTGAATGACCTGAAGTACTTCGAGAAGCCGCCGCTGCAGTACTGGGCGACGGCCCTCGCGTACCGCGCCGCCGGCGTGCACCCCTGGAGCTCGCGACTGTGGGGCGTGGGGCTGGCATTCCTGTGCCTGCCGCTGGTGTACGGCTGGACGCGGCGCCTGTACGGGCACTCCCACGCCGCGGCCGCGGCGCTCGCGCTCGCGGTGAGCCCGTACTTCGTCATCGTCGGGCACCTGAACCTGCTCGACCAGGCCTTCAGCTTCTGGCTCGCCGCCGCCGTGTTCGCCTTCACCCTGGCGCAGTGCGCCCCGCTGCGCAGCCGGGGCGAGCGCGGCTGGATGCTGACGGCGTGGACGGCGGCGGCCCTCGCCGTGCTTTCCAAGGGGATCGTGGTGGGCGTGCTGGCAGGGAGCGCGCTGCTGCTGTACAGCCTGATCGAGCGGGATACGCTGCCGTGGCGGCGGCTGCACCTGCTGACGGGGGTGCCGCTGTTCCTGCTGCTCGCCGCGCCCTGGTTCGTGCTGGTGTCGCTGCGCAATCCGAGCTTTCCGCAGTTCTTCTTCGTGCACGAGCACTTCGCGCGCTTCCTCACCACGGTACACAGCCGCGTCGAGCCGTGGTGGTTCTTCGTGCCGCTGCTGCTCATCGGGGTGCTCACCTGGAACGGCTCGCTGCTCACCGCGCTGCGCGGTGCCGGCGCCCAGCGCGGCAGCTCCGAGGCGGCGCTGCCACCGGGCCCCTTCAAGCCGCTGCGTTTCCTGCTCGTCTTCGCCCTGGGGACGCTGGTCTTCTTCTCGTTCTCAGGCTCGAAGCTCGCGCCCTACATCCTGCCCATGTTCCCGCTGCTGGCGGCGCTCACCGGGGTCGCGGTCCGCGACCCGGTGGCCTTTGCGCGCCATGCGGCCCGGCGCGGCGCGGCCCTGGTGCTGCTGCTCGGGGTGGGACTCCTCATCTACAGTGCGCGTCGCAACGCCTACGTACCGGGCGCCGCGCTTCACTATGTGCTGCTGGCCACCGCCGCCGCGCTCGCGGGCCTCCTTGCCGGCGCCCGGCGCAGCGGGCTGCCGCCCGCCGCCGCCCTCTTGGCCGGCAGTGCGAGCGCGCTGCTCGCCTGGGAGTGCCTTTTGAGCGCCTTCGCGCTCATTCCGCCGGAGCGCTCGGCCAGCGAGCTGGTCGCGCGCGTGCGCCCCTTTATCAGCGCGCGCACGCCGCTATACAGTGTCGGCCAGTACCGCGAGACGATATCCCCGTACCTGGGGCGCACGCTGCAGCTGGCCGGCTACGAGGGCGAGCTGCAGTTTGGGCTGAGCGAGGAGCCGCAGAAGCGTATGTCGCTGGATGAGTTCACCGCGAGCTGGGGTCGCACGCCGGGGGCGGTCGCGTTCTTCGAGCCGCAGGTCTGGGAGCGCTACCGGCGCGCCGGGCTTGCCGGGCGCGTGCTCGCCGCCGACTACCACACCATTGCGGTGAGTGCGCCATGAAGCTCACCGACTTCGGCGTGCTGTTCTGTGGCGTGCTCCTGAACGCGCTGGCGCAGCTCGGCCTCAAGGCGGCGACGCGCGTCAGCGGACCGCTGATCGCCGGCGATGCCGGCTTCTGGGAGCGCGGCCTGCGGCTGCTCAGCGTGCCGCCGCTGTGGTACGCGCTGCTCGCCTACGGCGTGAGCGTGATCGTCTGGATCGTGGGGCTGTCGCGCGTGCCCGTGAGCCAGGCCTATCCGTTGCTCTCGCTCGGCTACGCCATCAACATCCTCCTGGCCTGGTGGCTGCTCGGTGAGATTCCCAATGCGCAGCGCGTCGCCGGGATCGGTGTCATCGTGGTCGGCGTGGTTCTGGTGGCGCGCTCATGAACGACACTGCCAAGCCGGCGCACGCCTGGCTGCCCTTCACCCGTCCGAGCATCGATGAGGAAACCGTGAGTGCGGTGGCCGAGGTGCTGCGCTCCGGGTGGCTCGCGAGCGGCCCCAAGGTGGCGCAGCTGGAAGCCGAGCTGTCGCGCTATTGCGGGGGCCGCCCGGTGCGCACCCAGACCTCCGCCACGGCCGGGCTCGAGATGGCGCTGCTCGCCTGCGGCATCGGGCCGGGCGATGAGGTGATCACCCCGGCGCTGAGCTTCGTCGCGACCGCCAACGTCATCATGCGGGTCGGCGCGCGCCCCGTGTTCGTGGACGTGGGCCTGGACTCGCGCAACATCGACCTCGCGCAGGCGGAAGCGGCGATCACGGCGCACACGCGCGCCATCATGCCGGTGCACTTTGCCGGCCTGCCGGTCGACATGGAGCGCCTGTACGACATCGCGCGGCGCCACAAGCTGCGCGTCATCGAGGACGCCGCGCACGCCATCGGTTCGTCCTGGCGCGGGCAGCGCATCGGCAGCTTCGGCGACCTGGTGTGCTTCAGCTTCCATCCCAACAAGAACATCACCACGATCGAGGGTGGCGCGATCTCCGGCGGCAGCCCGCAGGAGGTGCAGGCGATCGAGCTGCACCGCTGGCACGGCCAGGTCAAGCGCGGGCCCGACGCCTTCGACACGCTGCTGCCCGGCGGCAAGGCGAACCTCTCGGACGTAGCCGCCGCCGTGGGACTCGGGCAGCTGCGGCGCCTGGAGGAGTTCAATGCGCGCCGGCGGCAGCTGGTGGCGCGCTACTTCGAGCTGTGGGGACATGAGAAGGCGCCGCTGCGGCTGCCGGAGCGCGGCGATGCCGGCCATAGCTGGCACGTGTTCACGCCCCTCCTGCCGCTGCCGCAGCTCAGCATCACGCGCCTCGAGTTCATCGAGGCGATGAAGGCGCGCGGCATCGGCGTCGGCGTGCACTATCCGGCCATCCACCTGTTCAGCTGCTACCGTGCGCTCGGCTATCACGAGGGCCAGTTTCCGCACGCCGAGCGCATCGGGCGCGAGACGGTGACGCTGCCGCTCTTCCCGGCGATGCAGCTTGCGGATGTCGAGCGGGTGGTCGAGGCCACCAACACCATCCTCGCAGGAGCGCGCCGATGAACCCGGACGTCTCGGTCGTCATCCCGGTCTACAACGAGGAGGACGGCCTGCCGCTGCTGTTCGAGCGGCTGTACCCGGCGCTCGATGCGCTGCGGCGCAGCTACGAGGTGGTGTTCGTCGATGACGGCAGCAGCGACCGCTCCGTGGCGCTGCTGCGCGAGCAGTTCCAGAAGCGCCCCGACGTGACGCGGGTGGTGGTGCTGGCGCGCAACGCCGGCCAGCACATGGCGATCCTCGCCGCCTTCGCGCAGACGCGCGGGCAGTACGTCATCACCCTCGATGCCGACCTGCAGAACCCGCCCGAGGAGATCGGGCGCCTGGTGGCCGCCCTGGACGCAGGCGCCGACTACGTGGGAACGATCCGGGTGAGCCGCCAGGACGTGCTGTGGCGCAAGGCCGCCTCGCGCCTCATGAACCGCCTGCGCGAGGGCACCACCTCGATCCGCATCACCGACCAGGGCTGCATGCTGCGCGGCTATCACCGCAGCGTGATCGATGCCGTCAACCACTGCACCGAGGCGAGCACCTACGTGCCGGCACTGGCGTACACCTTCGCGCGCCGCCCGGTGGAGATCGAGGTGACGCACGCCGAGCGCACCGTGGGCCAGTCCAAGTACTCGCTCTATCGGCTGATCCGCCTGAACTTCGACCTGATGACGGGCTTCTCGGTCGCCCCGCTGCAGTTCTTCTCCATGAGCGGCGCCCTGATTGCCCTGGTATCGCTGCTGCTGGTGCTGATCCTGGCCATCCGGCGCGTGCTGTTCGGACCGGAGGCCGAGGGACTGTTCACGCTGTTTGCCATCGCGTTCTTCCTGATCGGCGTGACCCTGCTCGGGCTGGGCGTGGTGGGCGAGTACGTCGGCCGCATCTACGAGCAGGTGCGCCAGCGCCCGCGCTACACCGTGGCGGCGGTGCTGGAGGAGAACGGCGCGGTTGCAGCGCCGGCGCTGCCGGCACCGCCGGCCGCGCGCCTCGAGCCGCAGCCCCAGCCGCTGCCCGCGTCCGGGGAGCGCGAGTGAGCCAGGCGCGCGCCGTCGTCTTCGCCTATCACGACGTCGGAGTGCGCTGCCTGAAGACGCTGCTGTCCGGCGGCGTGGCGGTGCCGCTGGTGGTGACGGTGGCGGATGATCCGCACGAGGTGCAGTGGTACGCGAGCGTGGCGGCGACGGCGCGCGAGTATGGGCTGGAGGTACGGGTGCCCGCGGACGCGAGCGACCCGGAACTGCTGCGCCACGTGCAGTCGCTGTCCCCGGATTTCCTGTTCTCCTTTTACTACCGCGCGCTGCTGCCCGCGCCGCTGCTCGCCTGCGCGCGCCGCGGTGCCCTCAACATGCACGGCTCGCTGCTGCCCAGATACCGCGGGCGGGCGCCGGTCAACTGGGCCATTCTGCGCGGCGAGCGCGAGACCGGCGCGACGCTGCATTACATGGTGGAGCGCGCCGACGCCGGCGACATCGTCGATCAGCTGGCCGTGCCGATCCTCGAGGATGACGAGGCGCGCGAGGTCTTCGCCAAGGTGACGGTGGCCGCCGAGACCATCCTGGCGCGCTCGCTGCCGCAGCTGATCGCCGGACGTGCGGCGCGGCGCGCACAGAGCATCGAGCCGGGGCAGTACTTCGGGCGGCGCCGGCCGGAGGACGGGCGCATCGACTGGCAGTGGCCGGCGCGGCGGATCCACGACCTGGTGCGCGCGGTGGCCCCGCCATTCCCGGGCGCCTACGCGGCGGTGGCGGGTGCGCGCTGGCACATCCACCGTACGCGCCTGGTGGCAGGCACCGCGCCCCCCGGCGCGGTGCCGCGCCTGTATGCGCAGCACGGGCGCTGCCTGGTGGCGTGCACGGACGGGCAGCTGCTGCGCTTGCTCGCCGTCGCCGATGCGCACGGGCCGGTGGATCTTGAGGCGCTGGCCGGCGAGCTCGCGCTCGCGGCCGTGCCGCTGGGCTAGGCATGGCGCTGATCGCCCTCAAGATCGACGTCGACACCTATCGCGGCACGCGCCTGGGCGCGGTGCGCCTGGCGGGCCTGCTCGAGCGGCTGGACGTGCGCGCCACGTTTCTCTTCAGCCTCGGACCGGATAACACCGGGCGCGCCATCCGGCGGGTATTCCGCCGCGGCTTCCTCGGCAAGGTGCAGCGCACCTCGGTGCTGAAGCACTACGGCCTGCGCACGCTCATGTACGGCGTGCTGCTGCCCGGGCCGCGCATCGGCCAGCGCGCCGGCGATGCCATGCGCGCCATCGGCCAGCAGGGATTCGAGGCCGGCGTGCACACCTGGGATCACGTGCGCTGGCAGGATAACGTCGGCGCGGCCAGCCAGGAGTGGACGCGCCGCGAGCTCGTCCTGGCGCGCGATGAGTTCGCCACGGTGTTCGGCCGCATGCCACAGGTGCACGGCGCCGCCGGCTGGCAGATGAATGCCTTCGTGCCCGCGCTCGAGCGCGAGCTTGGTTTTCGGTACGCCTCCGACACGCGTGGCAGCGGCCCGTTCCTGCCGCCCGGGACCTCGGTGGCGCAGTTGCCGACCACGCTGCCGACTTTCGATGAGCTCATCGGTCGCGACGATCTGGGCGGCACCGACCCGGTCGAGCACCTGCTGGGGCTCACCGCGGCGGCGCCCGGGCGCGACCAGGTCTTCACGCTGCATGCCGAGCTCGAGGGCGGCGCCTATCTGGCTGCGTTCGAGCGGCTGCTGCGCGCCTGGCGGCAGCGCGGCTTCGAGCTCGCCGACCTCGCCACCTACGTCGCGCGGTTGCACCTGAAGAGCCTGCCGGTGACGCCGATCGGGCTCGGCAGCGTGGCCGGCCGCTCCGGCACGCTCGCGGTGCAGGGCCCCGCCTGAAGCCGCGGCGGCGCTGCGCCGCGTGGCGCAGTTGGCTACACTCCCGCCCACCATGTCCGTGTATGCGCTCCTCGGTTTCGCACTGATCTACACGCTGGCGGTGGCCACTCCCGGCCCCGGCGTCGCCGCGGTGCTCGCGCGCGCACTCGGGCGCGGCTCGAGCGGCGCCCCGGCCTTCATCGCCGGCTTCCTCGTCGGGGACCTGGTGTGGTTCACCCTTGCGGCGCTCGGACTGGCGGTGCTGGCCCAGCGCGCCCAGGCATTGTTCCTCCTCGTGCGCTACGCCGGGGCGCTGTACCTTCTGTATCTCGCGGTGCGGCTGTGGCGCGCGCCGCCCGCGACGCTCGGGCAGGCCGCAACGCCGCGCGGGGAGAGCCAGCTGCAGCTGTTCCTCGGTGCCCTGGCGCTCACGCTCGGCAATCCGAAGACCATGCTGTTCTTCCTGGCGGTGCTGCCGACGATCGTCGACCTGGGGCGCTTGAGCCCCGGCGGCTTCCTCAAGGTGTGCGCGGTCATCACGCTGGTGCTGCCGGCCGTGCTCGGGACTTACACGCTGCTCGCGGTGCGCGCCCGCGCCCGGCTGAGGCGCCCGGGAACCGTGCGCTGGCTGCAGCGCGGCACGGGCGCCGCGCTCGCCGGGGCCGCGGTCGCGGTCGCGGCCCGCTGAGGCGAGCGCCACCGATGGCAAGCGCGCCGGGTCCTGCCGCCGTTCCTCCCTCCGCGGCGCTGCCCGCCAGCATGACCGCGATCGAGATCCGCGAGCCCGGTCCGCCGCAGGTGCTGCGGCCGGTCGAGCGCCCGCTGCCGCAGCTGCAGGCCGGTGAGGTGCTGGTGCGCGTCGTGGCCGCGGGCGTCAATCGGCCGGATGTCCTGCAGCGCAAGGGCAACTATCCCCCGCCGCCCGGCGCGAGCGACATCCCCGGTCTCGAGGTCTCCGGCGAGGTCGTGGCCGTGAGCGCGGAGGTGCGCGAGCCGCGCCTCGGCGAGCAGGTGTGCGCCCTCGTGGCCGGCGGCGGCTATGCGCAGTACGTGAACGTGCCCGCCGTGCAGTGCCTGCCGCTGCCGCCCGGAGTGACGCTGGAGGAGGCCGCGGCGGTGCCCGAGACCTTCTTCACGGTGTGGATGAACGTGTTCGAGCGCGCGCGGCTGCGGCGCGGCGAGACGCTGCTCGTGCACGGTGGCTCGAGCGGCATCGGCACCACCGCCATCATGCTCGGCAAGGCGAGCGCGGCGCAGGTGATCGTCACCGCCGGCAGCGCCGCCAAGTGCAGCGCCTGCCGCGAGCTCGGCGCCGACCTGGCCATCAACTACCACGAGACCGATTTCGTGGCGGCGACGCTGCGCGCCACCGACGGGCGCGGCGCGAACGTGATCCTGGACATGGTCGGCGGGGACTACCTGGCGCGCAACGCCGCCGCCGCCGCGAGCGATGGGCGGATCGCGCTGATCGCCACCCAGGGCGGCATCAAGTCCGAGCTCGACCTGCGGCAGCTGATGAGCAAGCGTCTCACCATCAGCGCCTGCACGCTGCGCCCGCAGACGGTCGAGGTGAAGGGGCGGCTGGCTCTGGCGCTGCGCCAGAAGGTCTGGCCGCTGTTCAGCTCCCACCGCCTGCGGCCGCTCATCCATGCGCGCTTCCCGCTCGGTGAGGCCGCCAACGCGCACCGCCTCATGGAGTCCTCGAGCCACATCGGCAAGATCGTGCTGCTCGCCTGAAGGGGTGCGCACGCGCGATGGTGACCGGGCGGCGCGAATTGCCGTACCCTTGCGCTCGCGGGTGTGCTGGCCACGGGGGGTACCTCACTCATGGAGCTGCCGTTGTACGGGCTGTTCGAGCTGCCATGGTGGGGCTACGTGCTCGTCACCTTCCTCACCATCGAGACCATGTTCCTCGCGGTGACGCTGTACCTGCACCGCGATCAGTCCCACGGCGGCCTGATCCTGCATCCGGCGCTGCGGCACCTGTGCCGTTTCTGGCTGTGGTTCAGCTCCGCCGCCAATACGCGCGAATGGGTCGCGGTACATCGCCGCCACCATGCGTACGCCGACCGCGCCGGCGACCCGCACAGCCCGGTGATCTTCGGCCTGCGCCGCGTGCTGCTGGAGGGCTACGAGCTGTATGGGGTCGCGGCGCACGATGCGCACACGCTCGCCACCTACGGGCGCGGCACGCCCGATGACTGGCTCGAGCGCCGCCTTTATGGCGCTCACCCCTACAGCGGCATCGTCGCCTTCATCGCGCTGCACCTGCTGCTCTTTGGAGTGCCGGGCATCATCATGATCGCCGCGCATCTGGCGGCACAGCCCTTCTTCGCGGCCGGCGTCATCAACGGCCTCGGCCATGCCGTCGGCTATCGCAGCTTCGAGATGCCGGCGCGCGCCACCAACCTGCTGCCCTGGGGACTGCTGCTCGGCGGCGAGGAACTGCACAACAACCATCACGCCTTCCCGCGCTCGCCGCGCTTCGCGTTGCAGTGGTGGGAGCTGGACGTGGGCTGGGGCTGTATCCGGGTGCTGCAGGCACTGAAGCTGGCACGCGTGCGCTGGGTGGCGCCGCGGCCGCGCTTCGGCGGCGGCGCCACGGAGTACACCCTGCAGGCACTGTGCGCGCAACGGCTGCACGTGGCACGCGCCTACACCCGGGGCGTGGTGCTGCCGGTGTGTCGTGAGCTTTCGCGCGGGGAGGGGCGCGGCGCGCTGCCGCGCGGCAGCACGGCGCTGCTGGTGCGACACCCCGCGCTGCTGGCGGAAGGCGCGCGCGCGCACCTGAAGGAGCTGCTCGAGCGCCACGAGGCGCTGCGACGCGTGGTCGACTTCCGCGAGTCGCTGCAGCAGCTTTGGAACGAGTCCGCCGCGAGCCCCGCCGCCGGCATGGCGCGGCTGCGCGAGTGGTGCGCGCACGCCGAGGCGAGCGGCATCGGCGCGCTGCGCGAGTTCGCGCAGCGACTGGCTGTCTACGCGCGCTGAGGCGTAGCCTCAGCGCGTCGGCAGCGTGCCGGCGCGCGTCACGGTGCGCACCGCGAAGCTCGAGTGCACGCGCGCCACGCTCGGCAGGCGCGTCAGGTGCTGGTTGTGCACGCGCTCGAAGTCGGCCATGTCGGCGACCACCAGGCGCAGCAGGTAGTCGTGCTCGCCGGTCATGAGGTAGCACTCCATGACCTCGGGCACGCGCCGCACCGCGCTCTCGAAGGCTTCCAGTCCCGCCTGGCTCTGCCGGTCGAGCGTGATGCTCACGAACACGTTCACCGGGAAGCCGGCCTTGTGCTGGTCGATGAGCGCGGTGTAGCCCTGGATGAGCCCGCAGGCTTCCAGCGCACGCACGCGCCGCAGGCACGCCGACTCGGACAGATTCACGCGCCCGGCGAGCGCGCTGTTGGTGATGCGCGCGTCCTGCTGCAGCAGGCGCACGATGGCGCGATCGTAGCGGTCCAGCTCCATTGGCGCAATAATCTGTCGTCAAACCCGGGTTACTTCGAATATTCTGCCACAGCCGGGTGACTGTCGCGGGCCATTTCGCAAGGGTTCGCCGCTGCCACGCTCCTAACCTTCTTCCCCCTAAGAAGGGCCACGTCAGAGGGCTTGCGTCATGCGTATCGGGGTTCCCAAAGAGATCAAGGTGCACGAGTACCGCGTGGGGCTGGTGCCCGCGGGCGTGCGTGAGCTCAGCGCCGCCGGTCACGAGGTGCTGATCGAGAGCGGGGCGGGCCGCGGCATCGGCGTCGAGGACGAGGAATACCGCGCGGCGGGGGCGGGCATCGCCGCGAGCGCCGCGGACGTGTTTGCGCGCGCTGACCTGGTCGTGAAGGTGAAGGAGCCGCAGGCGAGCGAGTGCCAGCTGCTACGCCGCAACCAGGTGCTGTTCACCTACCTGCATTTGGCCGCCGACCCGCAGCAGGCCGACGGACTCATCAAGTCCGGGGCCACCGCGATCGCCTACGAAACGGTGACGGCGCCGAACGGGTCGCTGCCGCTGCTGACGCCGATGAGCGAGGTCGCCGGGCGCATGTCGATCCAGGTCGGTGCGGCGAGCCTGCAGAAGGCCAACGGTGGCTTCGGCGTGCTGCTCGGCGGAGTGCCGGGTGTCGCGCCGGCGCGGGTCGTGATCCTCGGCGGGGGCGTCTCCGGCACGCATGCGGCGGAGATGGCGGTCGGCATGCGCGCCGACGTCACCATCGTGGACCGCTCCGTCAACCGCCTGCGTGAGCTGTCGGCGCTGTTCGCTTCCACGCTGCGCACCGCGTACTCGACCACCGAGACCATCGAGCGGCTGGTGCGCGATGCCGACCTGGTCGTCGGGGCGGTGCTGGTCGCCGGGGCCGCGGCACCGAAACTCGTGACGCGGGCCATGGTGAAGACCATGAAGCCAGGCGCAGTGCTGGTCGACATCTCCATCGACCAGGGCGGGTGCTTCGAGACCTCGCATGCCACGACCCACGCCGACCCGACCTTCGTGGTCGATGGAGTGATCCACTACTGCGTCGCCAACATGCCCGGCGCGGTACCGCGCACCTCGACGCTCGCACTCACCAACGCCACCCTGCCGTACGTGCGCGCGCTCGCCGACCTCGGCTGGCAGGCCGCGCTCAGGCGCGATGCCGGGCTCGCCGCCGGGCTGAACGTGCACGCCGGGGAGATCACGCACGAGGTGGTGGCCCGTGCGCTCGGCCGCACTGCCCGCCCTTACGTGCCATAAGCGCGCGTCCCCATAAAGGGAGGTGGCCGCGACCCGCCGCGGCCGCTACCCTAAGTGCATCGTTTCCCCTGCCAGCCCGGAGGATGACCTGATGAAGCTACTTTGGCCCGCAGCGCTGCTGACTCTGGCCGCCGGCGCGGCCGGCGCCGAGCCGGTGACCTACCAGATCGACCCGAACCATACGTACCCGAGCTTCGAGGCCGATCACTTCGGCGGGCTGTCGGTGTGGCGCGGCAAGTTCGACAAGTCCTCCGGCACGATCGTGCTCGACAAGGACAAGGGTGGCGGCAAGGTCGAGGTGACCGTGGATGCGGGCTCCATCGACTTCGGCAATCCCAAGCTCAACGAGCACGCCAAGTCGGCCGAGATGTTCGACGTCGAGAAGTACCCGACCGCGACCTACCAGGGCACGCTCGGGGGCTTCAAGAACGGTGCGCCAACCGAGGTCGACGGCACCTTCACCCTGCATGGCGTCACCAAGCCCCTGAAGCTCACCATCCGCTCCTTCAAGTGCATGATCTCGCCCCAGGACAAGAAGGAGCACTGCGGCGCTGATGCCGCGGCAACCTTCAATCGTTCCGACTACGGCATCTCTTTCGGCGACAAGTACGGCTTCAGCATGGAAGTGAAGCTGGCGATCCAGGTCGAGGCGGTGCGCGCTTAGCTAACGCGCGCGTGCGACCGCCTCGCTGGCGAGCGCCAGCGAGGCGGTCAGCCCCGGGGACTCGATCCCGAACAAATTGACCAGCCCGGGCACGCCGTGCACGCCGGCATCATCCAGCCGGAAGTCGGCGCTGGGCGCATCCGGGCCGCTGATCTTCGGGCGCACGCCGGCGTAAGCGGGCACGAGCCGCTGCGCCGGCACGCCGGGCCAGTAGGTGCGGATGGCGGCCACGAAATCCGCCGCGCGCTGCGTATTGACCGTGTAGTCCGGCTGCTCCAGCCACTCGAGGTCGGGTCCGAAGCGTGCCGCCCCGGCGAGGTCGAGCGTCAGGTGGATGCCGAGGCCTGATCCCTCGGGCATCGGGTAGACCAGGCGGCGGAAGGGCGCGCGGCCCTGCAGGGTGAAGTAGTTGCCGCGCGCATAGTGCGCCGTCGGCAATGGCACCCGCTCCGGCAGGCCTTCCATCAGCTGTGCAACCGCGATCGACTCCAGCCCCGCGCAATTGATCAGCGTGCGCGCGCGCAGCGCCGGCTCGCAGCCGTTCACGCCGATCATCGCGCCCGAGGCCTCCAGCACCACGCGCGTCACGGCGCTGCGGGTGCTGAGGATCGCCCCGTGGGCCTCGGCCTGCGCCAGCAGTGCACCGATGAGCGCCTGCGAGTCGACGATGCCGGTGAGCGGGGAATGCAGTGCGGCGACACAGGCGAGCTCGGGTTCCAGGTGCTGCACGGCATCGGCCGACAGCGCCAGCAGCTCCACCCCGTTGCGCTGCGCCTGGGCGGCGAGCGCCTCGAGCGCGCCGAGCTGCGCCGGCTGGGTCGCGAGGATCAGCTTGCCGCAGCGCCGGTGGGGCACCGCGTACTTGCGGCAGAATTCGTACAGGCGCTCGCGCCCGGCCACGCACAGGCGCGCCTTGAGCGAGCCGCTCGGGTAGTAGATGCCGGCATGGATGACCTCGCTGCTGCGCGCGCTCACCCCCGTGCCGCAGCGCTCCGCGGCCTCCAGCACCAGGGTCGCGCGCCCGCTCAGGGCGAGCTCGCGGGCCACCGCAAGTCCGACCACTCCGGCGCCGATCACCACGGCCTCGATCTCATCCATAGGCGCGGCAGTGTAGCCGTTGCCGTCCCCGCGGGTGCGCGTGCGCCACGTACAATGCCGCACGCCGCGGCGGCGCAACGGAGGAACCGTGACGGGAGTGAGCTACCGGATCGAGCAGGGCATGGCGGTGCTGACGCTGGACAATCCACCGGTCAATGCGCTGAGCCTTCCGGTGCGCACGCAGCTGGCCGCGGCGCTGGCGCGTGCGAGCGCCGACGCTGCCGTGCGCGGCATCGTGCTCACCGGTGCGCACGACACCTTTTGCGCCGGCGCCGATATCGCCGAGGTCGCCTCCGGCAAGGCGCTCGAGGCGCCACTGGCGCGCGACATCCAGGCGCAGATCGAAGCCTCGACCAAACCCGTCGTGGCGGCGATCCAGGGGCTCGCCCTGGGCGGGGGACTGGAGCTGGCGCTCACCTGTCATTTCCGCATCGGCGCGCCCGGCTGCCGGGTCGGGCTGCCCGAGGTGAAGCTCGGGCTCGTGCCCGGGGGCGGAGGCACCGTGCGCTTCACGCGGCTCGCCGGCGCCGCCGCCGCACTCGAGTGGCTCACGTCGGGGGCACAGCTGGAGGCGCCGCGGGCGCTCTCGCTCGGGCTCATCGACGAGGTCGCAGAGCCGGCGCTGCCGGCGGCACTGGCGCTCGGTGCGCGCGCCGCGGCGAGCGGCGCGCCGCTTCCCCTGGCACGTGCCCGGCAGGCACGCGTGCGTGATACGCCGGGGCAGCTGTTCGCCGATTTCCGGCGCCAGATCGAGCGCAGGGCGCGCGGCCAGCTCGCCCCCGGCAGGATCATCGACTGCGTGGAGGCGGCCGCGACGCTGAGCGCGGACGAGGCGCTCGCGCGCGAGCGCGCGGCCTTCCTCGAGTGCCGCGCGAGCGCCCAGCACGGCGCGCTGGTGCACGCCTTCTTTGCCGAGCGCGCGGCGCGCAGGATCCCCGGCATCCCGGGCGATCGGCCGACGCGCCCGATCCGCCAGGCGGCGGTCATCGGCGCGGGCACCATGGGCGGTGGCATCGCCATGACCTTCGCCAACGCCGGTATCCCGGTCCTGCTGCTCGAGGCAGCCCCCGAGCCGCTCGAGCGCGGGCTGGCGCTCATCCGCAAGAACTACGCCGGCTCGGTGCAGCGCGGCAGCCTGACGCAGGCGCGCGCAGATGCCGCCCTCGCGCTGATCCGCGGCGCGCACGACTACGCCGAGCTCGCCAGCGCCGACATCATCATCGAGGCGGTGTTCGAGAAGCTCGAGGTAAAGCAGGAGGTGTTCGCGCAGCTCGACCGGGTAGCCGCGCCGGGGGCGATCCTCGCCACCAACACCTCCACGCTGGACATCGACCGCATCGCCGCCGCCACCTCCCGCCCGGAGGCGGTGGTCGGCACGCACTTCTTCAGCCCGGCGCACGTCATGCGGCTGCTGGAGAACGTGCGCGGGCGCGCCACCGCGCCGGAGGTGATCGCCACGGTCATGGCCCTCGGCCGCACGCTCGGCAAGGTCGTGGTGCTCGCCGGCAACTGCGACGGCTTCATCGGCAACCGCATGCTCGGCTTCTACGGTCTCGAGGCGGAGTTCCTGCTGGAGGAGGGCGCGACCCCCGAGCAGATCGACCGGGTCATCGAGGGGTTCGGCTTCGCCATGGGGCCGCTGGCGGTGCGCGACCTCGCCGGCAACGACGTCGGCTGGGCGATCCGCAGGAACCGCAGACTCCCCGCCGACGAGCGTTTCTCGCCGATCCTCGAGCGGCTGGTGGCCGCCGGGCGCCTGGGCCAGAAGAGCGGGCGCGGCTTCTACCGCTACGAGGGACGCGCGCGCCACCCGGACCCCGAGGTGCTCGCGCTCATCGAGGCGGTGTCCGGCGAGCTCGGCATCACGCGCCGCAGCATTCCCGACGAGGAGATCCTGGACCGCCTGCTGCACCCGCTGGTCAACGAAGGCTCGCGTATCCTTGAGGAAGGCATCGCGCTGCGGGCCGGAGACATCGACGTGGTTTACATCAACGGCTACGGCTTCCCCGCCTGGCGGGGCGGGCCGATGTACTGGGCGCAGCAACAGGGGCTGGCCCACGTGGTGCGCACCATGGAGCGGCTCGCCTCGACGCACGGTGCGCGCTGGGGCCCGACGCCGCTGCTGCGGCGCCTGGCGGCTTCGGGCGCAGGGTGGGATCGGTGAGGCGCGCACGGCTGGCAGCGCTGGCACTGGCGCTGGCGGGGTCCACGGCTGTGGCCCAGGCGCCGGATGAGCACGCGCACGCGCCCGCGAGCCTCGAGGCGTGGGCGCAGGGCGCGCAGCTGTTCGAGGGCCTCGGGCATTTCCACCGCGGCATCAGCAGTCACTCGGCTCCGGCCCAGGCGTACTTCGACCAGGGCATGCGCTTGTTGTGGGCCTTCAACCACGACGAGGCGACGCGCTCGTTCGCGCAGGCCGCCAAGCTCGACCCTGACTGCGCCGCCTGCTACTGGGGCGTGGCGCTCACCGTGGGTCCGAACTACAACCTCACCAGCGTCGATGCCGTGCGCGTGCGCGTCGCCTTCGAGGCACTGGGCGCGGCACGCGCGCACGCGGGTTCTGCTTCCGCCGTCGAGCGTGCGCTCATCGAGGCGCTCGGCGCGCGCCACCCGTCCGCGCAGGTGCCCGATGCCGCCGGGGGTGAAGCACTGCTGGCG
>Ga0335077_10000383_pt1 | contig 48150 bp, 42 predicted proteins | sample Lox_Sample_31_FD_207151 | JGI IMG/M metagenome (GOLD analysis project Ga0335077, IMG submission 207151) | Soil microbial communities from Loxahatchee National Wildlife Refuge, Florida, United States - Lox_Sample_3.1 | ecosystem: Environmental > Terrestrial > Soil > Wetlands | place: USA... | reverse complement strand
TGTCCTGGTGACCGGCGCAACCGCGAATTACGCGGAAATGCGCAACATCGGCGTGGCTTCCGGCCGCTACTTCTCCGAGGCCGACGAACTTCATCACTCGCCGATCTGCTTCATCGGGACGGACGTTGCGAAGAAGTTTTTTGATAACGTCGACCCGATTGGAAAAACCATCCGAGCAGGCACGCATACTTATGAAGTCGTCGGCGTTGCGGAAACTATCGGCAGCGCGTTCGGGCAATCTCAGGACAACTACATTCTGGTTCCGCTGGAAACCTATTACAAGGAATGGCACACCCAGCAGGATTGGATCGCGATCTTCATTCAGGCCCGCAGCACGGAAATGATGGACGAAACGAAAGACGAGGCTACTCTGCTCATGCGTTCGCTCCGCCATCTGCCGTGGGATACGAAGGACAACTTCGCCATCCTGGGCTCCGACTCGATCATGAGCCTGTGGAAGGAAATCACCGGGAATCTCCAGACGGTCATCGTGGGCTTGACCTCGGTGTTTCTGGTGGTCGGCGGCATCGTTATCATGAATATCATGCTGGCCAGCGTGACTGAGCGGACGCGCGAAATTGGGCTGCGGCGGTCGCTGGGCGCCCGAAGGAAACACATCGTGCTCCAATTCCTGACGGAATCGGCTTCCTTGGCGGCCATTGGAGGATTGATTGGCCTGGCTTTTGCCTATGCTGCCGTTGCCACCGTTCGCGCCCTGACTCCGATCCCTGTGCGGACACCGCTTAGTGCGGTCATCATCGCGCTGCTGATGGCGACAGGGGTCGGACTCTTTTTTGGAATTTATCCGGCAATGCGCGCGGCAAAGCTCGATCCTATCGAGGCGCTGCGCTCGGACGGCTGAGGAGTGTTGAGCCCGGCTTAGCCTGCTCGACAAACGAAAATGGCCCAACAGCACGGTGAAAATCTAAGGCAAGCCTTGGACACGCTCCGCGCGCATAAGATGCGCAGTGCGCTGACGGTGTTTGGCGTGGTGCTTGGCGTCAGCGTCATCATGCTGGTAGCCGCGTTGATTACCGGCTTCGATGCGCAAATTCAGGAGAACATCAAGCAGTTTGGCGCGGATACCGTTTTTGTTACGCGGTTTGATCAAGGTCCGCACGGCGGCGGGCGCCGCCCGAAAGAAGAGCGCGAGCGCAAGCCGCTGACCCTCGACGACGCCCAGGCACTGCTTGATAGCTGCCCCGCGGTCAAGAACGTCACCACCTGGACCACCTGGTGGGAACAGCCGCATTCCGTGCGAACCAAGGCCGGGACTGTCACAGCCATTGATTTTCGTGGCGTGCAAGCCAACTTCGGCCAGGTCTATGCCAACGCCGCTACTATCGAGGGGCGCTTTATCAGTGACGCCGACGATCTCCACAAGGAAAAAGTCGTGATGCTCGGGGAAAACGTCGCCCCGGTGCTCTTTCCGGAGGGGCATGCCGTAGGAAAAGACGTCATGATCGATGGATCAGATTTTCTGGTGATCGGCGTCGTGGAAAAACCAAAGGGCGGATTTGGCATGGGAGATGAGGATCGCCGTGTCCTTATTCCTTACAATACTTTTAAGAAGGTCTATCCCGGCGCGTATGAAAACGCCATCCGCGCGCAAGCCTACCCCAACATGTTGAACCAGGCCGTAGACCAAGTCACCGAAGTGCTCCGGCGCCGCCGTAACGTTCCGTATGATGGCAAGAGCAACTTCGGACTGGAAACCGCGGATATGCAGGTGCAGGAGTTCCACAACATTGTCGGCATGGTCGCCCTGGCCACCGTGGTCTTGAGTTCGATCGGGTTGCTGATCGGCGGCGTGGGCGTGATGAATATCATGCTCGTCAGCGTGACCGAGCGTACGCGCGAAATCGGCGTGCGCAAAGCGATTGGTGCCAAGAGAAAAGACATCATCTGGCAGTTCCTGCTTGAGGCCATGACCCTCACCGGTGCCGGTGGGTTGATCGCGCTGATACTCGTCAATGGTTTGGTGCTGCTGATCAAGTTCGGCCTGAAGTGGCCGGGCAGCGTGCCGCTCTGGGCTGCGGTTACGGGAATCGTTGTGAGCATCAGCGTTGGGTTGATTTTCGGCGTGTGGCCTGCGATGAAAGCGTCAAAGCTCGATCCCGTTGAGGCGCTCCGTTACGAATAGCGCAAACCGATTCGCGTTCGCTATACAGACAATCAAATCCGCAAAGAATTTCTACTGCGAGACACTGGCTGGGAACGAGCTGTCTTCAGTTGTCGTGAGCTTGCGCGCGCGTCAGATGCACCAAGTCAGCGGCAGGCTTTGCAGCGGGAAGAGCTGGTAGCCGGGGACTCTCTCCACCATTCAGAGTCGCCATAGCGAATTTTTCTGTGTGAATCAGGTGCGATTGTGTGCCTGCGGCGGGCGTCGGGGCGTCGTCATCCACAAACGGGTACGGATACGGATCCGGCGTGGGCGCAACAGTTTGCTTCGTATAGCTGAAAGCTTCGTAGGGCACGCCGGGACGGAAGTACTGGTGGGCGGGAGCAGGTGGAACGCCGAAGCGCGCCCGCAAAAGATGTGGAACCTGGAAGCTGGTTGCGAGGAGCAGGCAGGCGGCGGCTGCCAACCAAACGTCACGGTAGCCGGAGGGCTGCATCCACCAGGACTGTTTCTTCGCCTCGTTTGCCGCCGCGCGCGGCCGTGAACGCGTAAACGGATAAAGCGAACGCGCCAATTCTTCGCAAGAAGCAAAACGATCCTGCGGATTCTTTGCCAGGCACCGCGCAATTACGCGATCAATGGCAGGAGGAACCGCCGGATTGTGGTGCGAAGGCGGCACTGGCTCAGTGTTCAAGATTTCCGAGCACACCGCGCCGAGCGTATTTCCCTCGAAGGGACGCACTCCCGTCAGCATCTGATAGAAAACGATGCCGAAGGAGAATTGATCGGAGCGTTGGTCCTGCGGCTGCCCTTGAATCTGTTCGGGCGACAGATATGCAGGCGTGCCCATCACGCGATCCGAGCCGGACACCTGCGTGACGAGGCGAGCGATGCCAAAGTCGCCGAGTTTCACTTTTTCGTCCGGCGTGACAAAAATATTCCCCGGTTTGATGTCGCCGTGAATGATTCCCGCGCGGTGCGCTTGCGCGAGCGCGCCGGCCAGATCCGCGGCCCAGGCGCAGGAGCGCTGCACCGTCAACGCGTATGGGCCGAGGCGCTGTTCCAGAGTTTTTCCGGCAATGTACTCCATCACCAAAAAGGGCGTGCCGCTGTCGTCGATGCCCACGTCAAAGAGCTGCACGATGGCGGGATGAGAAAGCTGGCCGACAAGCTGCGCTTCGCAGAGAAACTGTTCCTCGAGGTCGTCCGTGAAAGAGCGGACGAAAGTCTTGAGAGCAACGATGCGCCCGATGACATTGTCGCGGGCTTTCTCGACCCGGCTCGTAGTTCCAGATCCGATGAATTCGAGAGGTTCGTAGCGCCCTTTTTGCAATGTAATCATCAGGCTGACCGCAGGAGGCGGACCGCGCGATCGCGCAGGCCGTGTCCATTTCCATTGCCGTTCGCCGGCTGCACGGCCACCGCCGCAGCCGGAGTTCGCCGCGCGAGAGGATAAAGCTCCTGCGCCATCGCTTCGGCAGAAGCGTGACGCAGCGAGGGATCTTTTGCCAGGCAGCGCGCAACGATGTCATCAAAGGCTGCCGGCACAGACGAATTCGCATGCGAAGGCGGCAGCGGCGTCGAAGAAAGCACTTTGCCGCAAATACCTTGCAACGATTCCGCGTCGAAAGGCCGTTTTCCCGTCACCATTTCGTACAAGACGATGCCGAGGGAGAACAGGTCCGAGCGCGAATCCTGCGGCTTGCCCATGATCTGCTCGGGACACCAGTAAGCGGGCGTGCCGGCAAGTGGCGTAGCGTGTGTGTCATGACTGGCGAGCCGCGCCATGCCAAAGTCCATCAACTTCACGCGGCCGTCATCGGTGATGAGCATATTGGCGGGTTTGACGTCGCCGTGAATGACGCCCTTGCGATGCGCCACTCCGAGCGCGCTCGCGACTTCGCCAGCCCACGCGCACGCTTTCGGAAAAGGAATGCTGCCCTTATCCAGGATGCGGTCAAGCGGCTGGCCTTCCAGAAACTCCATGACCAGATAAGGCGTTTGTGTGGCCTCGTCGATGCCCATATCGTGCAGCGTGATAATTGCGGGATGCGAAAGCTGGCCAACCACTCGTGCTTCCTTGAGGAAGCGCTGCCGCGCTTCGCCAGCAGCGAGTTCTTTTGGAAAAAGTTTTACGGCCACCAGGCGCCCAATCATGGGATCATGCGCGCGAGCAACACGGCCATGAGCGCCAGTGCCGATAATTTCGAGAATCTCGTAGCGTCCGACTTGCACGGCAACCCCTCCCTCAGATGAGTGACTCCGTGTAAATAGAATTGTAGGGAAGGGGATGACCTCATTAAATGAAGCAACCGTCCCGATGAACAGGGTACAGAGGTACTAGTAAAGGAACATCCCAAGAAGGCTCTAACCACCTCTATTTTGAGTGGATTACGGCCAAATGGAACTTTCTTGCTAACCCGCCTGGAGTTTCACAATTGCGGCACTTATAAGGTGGGTTTTTGCGCCTGGGACAGGGTAAGGGAAGGCGAAGATTTCAGCCGCTCGGGAAATTCGTGGACGAAGGATTTCATTGCTGGGTGCCAGAAGCCGTTAAAACCAAAGAAATACATCTCCTTCAAGGCTTGTTCGGCGGTCCATTTTTCGACGGCCATGCGATAGGTAGCAACAAACACTCCGGTGCGATCGTCACCGAACCGGCAGTGCACGAAAACTTTCTGTCCTGGATCGTCGCGGAACAAAGCAAGGAATTGCGCGACCTGCTCGTTGGTGGGAGGAGCCCAGCCGCTGACCGGAATGTGTACGAAGCGCATTCCCAGCGCCTCGGCTTCGCGGCGCTCCCAGGTGATCTTACTTTGGTCCTCGCCACGCAAATCGACAATGGTGGACACCCCAAGTTTCTTCAATTCTGCGAATCCTTGCCTGCGTGGTTGCGCGCCGCGGTAAAGTACATCGCTGATTTTTCCGGCGTTGTGAATTCCGCTGACGCGGAGTTTGTCGCCGAACGAAGGCTGGATTGCTGAGGGAGAAGAACTTGTAGTAGACGCGGGAGGCGGCTCCTGCGCGGGAAGCGGGGAAGCGAAAACGCACAGCAGGGCCAGAAAAGAAAGAGTTTTTCGCATCATTTTGTTTGATGCGAATAGTGTAGCGCGAGGCGAAAGAGAGCCAAAAGCGCGGCGTGGGAAGTGGTTGACCTGAAAGAGCACCACTACAAATAGACGCGGTACGAAAATGTCAACGACATTTTGCGTTTTTTCCCTTGACAGATTTTTCGCTTCCGTCGATACTGCGATTCCAGATTCGGGGGACGTGGAAGCGCCAGACGGACCGAGTCGGGGATTATTTGAGGTCCGTGTGAGTCCACGAAGCGGCCCGGGTTCTCAGCGAAAAAAACCGAGCGCGAAGTAACTGCTCCGCGCCCGTATTTGCGGCGGAGCACCTGCTGTGAGGCTGAGTACGACTACCGGCCAGCGGCGGTGCATTGACTTTTCGCGCCGAAATTTTGGCGTGCGGCTGCTCCGCAGTCGGCTTTTTTCGTCGGCCCCTTTCACGAAACTCCGAATCAAGTTGCGCCAGCTCCACTCCAGACCCTTGGGGCGAAACGCAGCGTCTCTGCCCAGCGCAGAGGAGTAAAATAAAAGGGTTCCCCGTGCTTGGGAGGGAACCCGTAAAGCACGGAGGAATGGATGGCAACCGTGAAGCAAGCATTGACCGGAAAAATGCCGGCAGCGGATGTAGCCGCGGAAAAGGCGGTGGGTGGCACGGGTCTGGTGTTCGAGAGATTTTTCACCGATGGAAAGAAGTCTCCCTTTGACGCTGTCGAATGGGAGAAGCGCACCGCCCTCATCGGGAATGAAAAGGGCGTGACGATCTTCCGTCAGGAAGACGTCGAAGTGCCCAAGGGCTGGTCGCAGACGGCGACCAACATCGTTGCCAGCAAGTATTTCCATGGCAAGCCGGGAACGGCCGAGCGCGAAGGCTCGGTGCGGCAACTGATCGGCCGCGTGGCCAACACGGTTGTGCGCTGGGGCGAACAAGGCGGCTATTTTGCCGATACGGCCTCGCGGGATGCGTTTCGCGACGAACTGACGCACCTGCTGGTTGAGCAGAAAATGGCCTTCAATTCGCCGGTGTGGTTCAACGTCGGTGTGCAGCCCAAGCCGCAGTGCTCGGCGTGCTTCATCAATTCGGTGAAGGACGATATGGGCTCGATCATGGACTTGGCGAAAACCGAGGGCATGCTCTTCAAGTGGGGCTCGGGCACGGGAACAAATTTCTCGACATTGCGTGGCAGCAAGGAAACGCTGAGCGGCGGCGGCATCGCTTCCGGTCCGGTGAGTTTCATGAAGGGCTTCGACGCGTTCGCCGGCGTGATCAAGAGCGGCGGAAAAACCCGGCGCGCCGCAAAAATGGTGATTCTGAACATCGATCACCCGGACATCGTGGAATTCATCGAGTGCAAGATGAAGGAAGAGCGCAAGGCCCACGTGCTGATCGAACAGGGCTACGACAGCTCGATTGACGGCGACGCGTACAGCTCGATTTTCTTCCAGAACGCTAATCACTCCGTGCGCGTGACAGATGAATTTATGCGCGCGGTAGTCGAGGACAAAGATTGGTGGACGAAGAACGTCGCCGACGGCCAGCCTGTTGATAAACTCCGCGCGCGCGATCTGATGATGAAGATTTCCGATTCGACCTGGCGCTGCGGCGACCCGGGAATGCAGTACGACACCACAGTGAACCGCTGGCACACCTGCAAAAGCACCGCGCGCATCAATGCAAGTAACCCATGTTCCGAGTACATGTTTTTGGATGATACGGCCTGCAACCTGGCTTCGCTGAATTTGATGAAGTACGTCACCACCAGCGGTCAATTCGACGTGGCCGCGTTCAAGCACGCTGTCGATGTGACCATCACGGCGCAGGAAATTCTCGTCGATAACGCCAGCTACCCCACGCCGAAAATCGCCGAAAATTCGCATACTTTCCGCCCGCTTGGGCTGGGCTACGCAAATCTCGGCGCGCTGTTGATGTCCATGGCCCTGCCGTATGACTCGGAAGAGGGGCGCGACATGGCCGGAGTCGTCACGGCACTGATGTGCGGCGAAGCGTACGCCCAGTCTTCCCGAATTGCGGAGCGCATGGGTGCGTTCCCCGGTTACGAAATGAATCGCGAACCGATGCTCGACGTGATTCGCATGCACCGCGACGCCATGCGCGGAATCCAGCCGGAACATGTGCAACCAGACCTGTTCATGGCCGCGCAGGAATCCTGGGACACGTCTCTGAGAAACGGTGAGAAGTTTGGGTTCAAGAATTCGCAAGTCACCGTGCTGGCGCCGACGGGCACGATTGGCTTCATGATGGACTGTGACACCACGGGCATCGAGCCGGACCTGGCGCTGGTGAAGTACAAAAAACTGGTAGGCGGCGGATTGATCAAGATCGTGAACAACACCGTACCGCAAGCGCTGATGAAGCTGGGCTACACCCCGGAACAATCGAGCGAAATCGTTTCGCACATCGACAAGAACGGAAAGATTGAAGGTGCGCCCTACCTGAAGGCAGAGCACTTGGCGATCTTCGATTGCTCGCTGGCGCCGCAAGGCGGCGGGCGCTCGATTAGCTGGACCGGACACGTGAAGATGATGGCGGCGGCGCAGCCGTTCCTCTCGGGCGCGATTTCGAAGACCATTAACATGCCCGAGGAGTCGACGGTCGAAGACATCACGAACGCGTACCTTGAGTCGTGGAAGCTGGGGCTGAAGGCTGTGGCCATCTACCGCGATAACTCGAAGCGCTCGCAACCGTTGAGTGCCGCGAAGGACACCGCCAAGAAGGAAGACGCGAAGCCGGAAGCGGCCCCCGTGGCGGTGCCGGTGCAGCGCGAACTTTTTGCGCGGGCGGAACGCGAAAAGATGCCGGTCGAGCGCGCCTCAATCACCCATAAATTTAGCGTGGGCGGCCACGAAGGCTACATCACCGTTGGCATGTACGACGACGGGCGGCCCGGCGAAGTATTCATCAAGATGGCCAAGGAAGGCTCGACGCTTTCCGGCGTGATGGATGGCCTGGCGGTGACGATTTCGCTCGGCTTGCAGTACGGCGTGCCGCTGAAGGTCTTCGTGGACAAACTGCTCAACATGCGGTTTGAGCCTTCGGGCATCACCGCGAATCCCAACATTCGCTTTGTTTCCTCGGTTCTGGATTACATCGCGCGCTGGCTGGGCGGACGATTTATTTCCCCGGAGTACTTGAAGCTGAACGGCGGAGCGCACACGGAAAACGGTGGCGCGGCGGTTCCGGCCCCGGCGATACTCTCGGCGCTGGCAACGATTCCCGCGTCCGCGCCGAAACTCACCAACGCGCATGAAGGGGCACCCACTTGCAGCGAATGCGGAATGCTCATGGTTCCCAACGGCGCCTGCTACAAATGCGAGAACTGCGGCAGCACCAGCGGGTGTAGCTAAAACGCAAAGGACCGGTGAAACCACAGACCCGATGAGCGCCATCCCGTCCGGCTCAGGTATAGCAGCCCGGCTAGCCCCGGCCAAACCCGCTGCGCGGGGATTTCTGCGGATTGTACGGCATGGCGGCGGCCCCCAGGCTATTTACGTAGTTACTTATCACCGGTTGAAGCACGCGATGGGGGACCAAGGTTCTCCTGTTTCTTCGAGGGCTGGCACGTATCCAAGGCCGGTGCTTGCCGAGGGCGCGCAGGCGCTGATCGAATTGCTGGAGCGAATCGGCGTCGATTTCCGTCTCAACGAAGTGCGCGGCGCGCTGGAAGACATTCTGCGGCTGGGCTCGGCCAACATCCCCGATTTGTGGCTCACCGACGAAGAGATGATCAACAAAGGCCTCGTCGAATAGTGAACACAGTTCGACGCCAGTCGTTGCGGCTAGCTCTCTAAGCATTCACCTCTTGTAGAGTTTCCACTTTTACTTACGTATGCTCGAAGGGACTTCATCCGCCCGCATGTGGGTCGACCGCCTGTGCTGAGAGCCCAAGGCAAGAAGGAGAACGCAGATGCGGCTCAAGGTGATTTTCTTATTGTTGCTTCCCTTGTTTGCGGCGCAGGAGCCTGCGCACAAGCCGTCGGACAAGATCGACAAGGACGAATTGAGCGCCTACCTCGCGAAACAGGCCGGATGCGAAGGAGAGGAAGTCGAGCCAGTCTATTTTTGGAGCGTGGAGCAATTCGATTTTCTGGGAAGGGGCTATGACCAGGCAGTGGTGGTGGCTTCAACATGCATGACCGGAACGGCAGGGCCGGACGTTCACTCGGTTTTCACCCGCGACGAAAAAGGCGAGTTGAAAGAGCTAAAAATTCAAGAAGTGAACCTGGAGCACCGGGTGTTGTTCGGCAATGCGAACTCGACGTTCCGGATTGAGGATGGATTGCTCGTCGATGTGTATCACGACACCTCGGACCGCGATGAACCGCTGGTGATCAAATACAAATGGGACCCGGCGAAAGAGCAATTCACGGCAATATCTGTGATTGCGGCAAAGCCCTACAAGACAAGCTACGATTGCGACAAAGCCGAGAAAGCGCAGGACGAAACCGCACAGGCCATCTGCTACGTGGAGACGTTGGCGGACCTGGACGTCGAACTCGCGGAAACTTACAAAGCATACCTGCAGGGCCTGGCCGCGGATTCCCGCAAAGCTGCGATTGAAGAACAAAGGAACTGGATCGCCCAGAGAAACAAGGACTGCGTGATTTACAAATGGTGGGTCGGCTGTCTCGAGGAAAAGTACAAGGCGCGAATCGCAGAGCTGAAGAAACGAATCGATGAGCGAAAGGGGTCCGCTTCACCCCAGCCGGCCACGTAGAGCGCGAAAGTGCATGCGCGTCAACCTTCTCTCAACGCGGCCGGGGGCGCAACGGGCGTGCCGTCAGTGGTCGCGGCCGCATGCGAAGGTGCGGGCCGAGCGGCGGCGGGACGTTGCGGAGAAAATCGCCACAGCAGGGGCAGCGGCCGTCGTTGCCGAGAGGAGCAGTGACGTCCGCGCGCAGCCAGTGGCCGCGAGCTTCACACATCGGATTGATGCATTGCACGGTGAGGCCGGGCAGGTATTGCATTTCATCTCCCTCAAAGGCCGCAAAGCTCAGGCCGAACGTTCGCGAGCGACTGCTGGTCGCTGGCAAACGAAGCGGCGAAGCCCCCCTGGCGGCCTTCGCCCAAGCGCGTAGGCACGAAGCCGGGGACGCGCGGGGACAGCGCATAAGATGGCGGGGATTGTGCCGCGACGAAGCTGTGGTGTCAAGAGAAAAGACTACAAGATATTGTGGTAAGGTTGCGAAGGCTGTTTGGGGAGAGAATGGCGTGGCGCGGCATCACAGGTTTCGCTGCGTCTAAAACGAAGGCGATTCTGACTTTGGGGTGAGAGCGATGCGGGTTCTCGCAGTTCCGCGGGCGGTTCTCCTGATACTTGGATTCATCTGCCACTTCACTGCTCAGACGGCTGTGGCCGACACGCTGAAAGAAGCGCTTATCGCTAAGAACCTGCCGATTGCCGGAGCGAAGCTCGCCAACCTGGAGAAAAACATCACCAGCGGCGCGGAGCTCGATGACCCTGAGCAATATGTGATTGCGTATTACGTAGATGACGGGACCGGGGAACTGAATCCACCGCTCTTCATTGACCGCTATGACCGGAAGAGCCGCGAATGGAAAAGCGGCCAATTGCCGGAAGCTCGGGTGAAGGTTAAGTCGGCGACAGACGAAATGGATATTTGCCTCGGCTCTATCCTCAACATGGCTGGCTTCGGCGGGCGCCTTTTTCTCGACACTCACATCAATCCTTCGGCGGGGTGCCTGCTGGTGCTTTCGCCGGACTTGAAACTGGAAGCGAGCCTTTACGGCTGGATGGTCGGGCGATTGGGAAATGACGTGCTGATCTATGAGCGGAGCCAGGTGCATTTTGCTCCGGTCCATCCCACTGAAATTGCTGTTTACGACCTGCGGAGCAAGCGGGACGCAACGATATTTCCTCCCAAAGAGCCAACCCCCGTTTGGCAAGCGCGAGTGGCGCAGTTGCGCGAGTTTTACAAACCAAATGAAGAATGGTGCAACAAGAACAACGATCCATGCGACCCGGAGTGGTTCGACAGTGATTTGCAGGGCCCGCTAGTTACGAGCGAAGCGGAGTCGGCAGTGGCCTTCCTGGTTTCGTACGAACAAATTCAGTATGTGGAAGGTGATGTACAGAAACCCTCGGGGCCAAAAGACATTCTCTATGTCTATCGCCGCGTGGATGACGAGGCAAAGATGCAGGTCCGCGAGATGACCTTGCAGGAAGCCAAAACGCGGTTCGGAGACGTGCCTTTACAGAGCTTGTTGCCGCCGGAAGTGCTGCAGAAAATCTTCGCCGAGGAACCAGCCAAGAAGCCTTAGAACGCAGGGAATCATGTCTACGAAGATTTTCGTTGACAATACGAAGTTCTTCGTAGTACGGTCGGCCATATGACAAAAGACTCTCCACTGAAACCGACCGCATCGGAACTGGAAATCCTGCACGTGCTGTGGGCGCGCGGGCCATCGACGGTGCGCGAAGTCCACGACGCTCTAAGCGAAAAGAAGGAACTGGGTTATACCACGGTCCTGAAACTCCTGCAGATTATGACTGCCAAAGGCACGGTGCGGCGAGACGAAGGCCAGCGCGCGCACGTCTATGAAGCATGCCAGCCAGCCACGGAAACGAAGCGCCAATTAGTGGGTGACGTGTTGCAGCGCGTGTTTGAAGGCTCCGCGAGCGATTTGATGATTCACGCCTTGGAAGGACGAAAGACGTCCAAAAAAGAGCTGGAGGAACTGCGCCGGCTTTTGGATGAGTACGAGAGGAGAGCGCGATGAGAACCCTTGCGAGCGGGATTTCACCGGAGCTGCTACAGGCGCTGGGCTGGACGCTATTGCACTTTGTGTGGCAAGGGGCGGCGCTCGCGGCGCTGTTTGCGCTGACGAACACTCTCTGCCGCCGCGCGACGGCGCGTTACGCGTTGGCGGTGATGACGCTGATTTTGATGATGGCAGCACCGCTGATTACGTTCACGGCGATGCTGCGGCAAACGGGTCCGGCCGTTACGTTCGGGGCGCGCGGGGCTTCGACCAGCGCGGTGAAACCGGTGCAAGGCGTATCCGTCACGGCACGCCTCAGCGCCCCGGTGCCGGAAGCTTTGGCCAGCCAGCCTGCGGGGATGCTCTGGTTTGTGGAAGCGTGGTTCCTCGGGGTTGTGTTGCTGAGTTTGCGGACGGCGGGCGGACTGTTTGTGATTGAAAGGATGCGGCGCAAGGAGATCAAGGCGGTGGCACGGGCGCTTTATGAGAAATGCATGGCGCTGCAGCGCAAGATGGGAATCACGCGGGTGATTCAGTATTGCGAATGCTTGCGGCTGGACGCTCCGGCGGTGCTCGGATGGTTCCGGCCGGTGGTGATGTTGCCGGCGCGGGCGCTGACCGGCCTGGCGGAAGCGCAAATCGAAGCGGTGATCGCGCACGAACTCGCGCACATTCGACGGCTGGATTGTTTTGTAAATCTTTTCCAGATTGGCGTGGAGACGCTGCTCTTTTATCACCCGGCAGTTTGGTGGGTGAGCCAGCGGATTCGCACGGAGCGGGAGAACTGCTGTGACGATGAGGCGATTGCGGTATGTGGCGACGCCGTGAATTATGCGCGGGCGCTGACGTTGATGGAGGAGTGGCGGACGGCGCCTTCGTTGATGATGGCGGCGAATCGCAGCCCGCTTTCGCAGCGCGTGCTGCGGCTGCTGGGTTTGGAAGGAACGGCAGGAAAAGTTCGCACGGCGGGACTGGCGGTTGGAATTGTTTGCCTGGCGGGGGCGCTGCTGGCTGGCAACGCGTTCCTAGGCGTGGCGCACGCGGCGCTGGGTTCCTCAACCGCTGCGCGGCAGGATCAGCAGAGCGGCAGTGTGATTGTGGTACGGCCCACGGATGCGCCGGAAGCGGCACGGCGTGTGCGAGTCTCGGGCCAGGCTGCCAAGGAAAAAGACAAAGACAAGAGCAAAGAGAAGGAGCAGGAAAAGGCCGTTGAGGCTGGCGAGAAGAAAGAATCGTACCTGGACGCCATGGAAGCGGCCGGATTCAAGAATCTGACAGCCGACGAACTGATTGCGATGAAGGTTCAGGGTATTACGCCCGCGTACGTTAGAGAAATCCGCGAGCAAGGCTTTCAGCCGAGCGCCGATGAACTCGTCGGGATGAAAGTTCAGGGAATCACGCCGGAATATATTCGCGAGATGCGCACCATCGATGCCCACCTCAGCGTGGAACAGCTTATCGGGATGAAGGTGCAAGGAATTACGCCGCAATACGCGCAGGAAATGCGCGGACTCGGCTTGGAAACGGACCCTGACAACCTGATCGGGATGAAGGTGCAGGGGATTACTCCCGACTATATCAAAGGAATGCAGGCGCTCGGCCTCAAACCCCGCGGGGATGACTTGATTGGAATGAAAGTCCAAGGCATTACGCCGGAGTATGTGAAGGGGATGCAGGCTCTGGGCTTGAAGCCAAGCACGGATGATCTCATCGGTATGAAAGTGCAGGGCGTGACTCCGGAATATGTAAAAGCCATGCAAGCCGAGGGGTTCAAGGACATTGATTGCGACCAGTTGATTGGCGCCAAGGTGCAGGGAATCACGCCGGAATATGTCGAGAAGGCGCGGAAACACGGTTTCCAAAACCTGACGCTGGATAAATTGATTGCGCTGAAACACGCGGACGTTCTCTGAGAATTGCGGACATCAGAAGAGGAGTGAAGCGCCATGAAACTGCATCGAGTGATGGGACTGATCCTTGCGGTCGCGGGAATCGCGCTGGGGCTGGCGACGGTGCTCCGCGGACAGACGCAGAGTGGCGAATGGACCATTCGGAAGTCCGACGAGCCTGGGAAAGTGGAAGTCTCGCTCACCGATTCGCGCGGCGGGCATCATTTTCATTCGAGTTCAGACTGGGAAGTGAAGGAGCTGACCGGGCTCGATCTTTCGAAGCCTGGAAAACAGGATGTGAATTTCACAGTGACGCGTGATGCCGGGCGGTTCGAATGCGAAGGATACGTGAAGGACGGCGAAGGAGCAGGACTGTTTCGGTTTGTGCCGGACCCGAAATACGCGCAAGAAATGAAATCGTTCGGCTTCAGCGGAATCGACAGCGACAAGCAGTGGGCGATGGCGCTGCATGACATCACGTTGAAGTTCACCAGGAAAATCAAATCCAGGAATTTGCAGAATCTGGACACCGACAAGCTGATCGCCTTCAAGATTCACGGAGTGACGCCGGAATTCATCGATGGGATTCGCGGCGCGGGCGTGAGCGCTTCGGACAGCGATAAATTGATTGCGTTTTGCATTCACGGAGTGTCCCCCGCGTTTGTTTCGGATTTGCGCTCAGCTGGGCTAGCGGTGATCGACAGCGACAAGCTGATCGCGTTTCGGATTCATGGAGTCACGCCGGAAATGGTGCGCAGCGTGCGGCAGGCCGGCTACGAGGCTGACCCGGACAAACTCATTGCCATGCGCATTCACGGCGCGTCGCCGGAGTGGATCGAACAACTGAAGAAGTGCGGCTACGACCACGTGGATATGGACAAATTAATCGCATTTCGGATTCACGGCGTTTCCCCGGATTTCATCAGCGAGTTGCAGAAACTTGGATATTCCCACCCGGAGCCGGATCAACTGATCGCCATGCGCATCCACGGAGTCACGCCGGATTACATCTCGCATTTGCAGGCCCGTGGGATGAAAAACCTGACTATCGATCAGCTCGTCAGCATGAGAATCCACGGGATTGACTGACGAGCGTCGCGCGAAACAACTTGGCTGACTACGGCCTGGGAGGAGTGGTGGGAGTGGACTCGGTGATGCCCAGCGATTGCAACAATTCGGCGAGTTTTGCTTTCAAGCGGTCAATTTCCTGCTGCTTGTCGCTTACTTTTTGCGCTTCGTCATCTATCTTCTGCTTGCCCGCGGCGTCACTGGCGTAGTCCGGTTTCGAATAGTAAGCATCCTGGTCTAGACGAAGTTCGCGCTGCAGCCAATCCAAATCGCTTTGCAGTTGCTTGAGTTGACCTTTCAAATCTTTTACTTCTTTGGGGTCCTTGTCGTCTTTTGCGCCTTCGGCGGCGGATGGAGTGGCGGCAGCGCTGGCGTTCGACTCCGCTGGAGCATTGGCAGCATTTGCTGCGGGAGCGGCCGGTGTGGCAGGGGAACTGGAGGCCGCTGCCGGAGTTTGGGCTCCCGCCCCTGCGGGAGACACTGGCTTTACGTCATCATCCGTAATGACCTTCGCCGGCTTCGCGGGAGTCTTCTTCTGTTCTTTGGCCTTCCGCGCAGCTTCCGCGACGGACTGGGAATCCTGCGATTGAGAAAACGCGGCGACAGGAACGAGTGCCGCAGCCAACAGGACCGGGACGGCCAAGCGTAATACGACGGAGCGTGTCATGGTGCTACTCCTCATCGCAATCTTAGGGCTGGCTTCTTCCAAGATACGCCCTGTGGGCGGAGAATGACAATCTCGCTCAGGCTGGGGTTGCGGATTTTGCAAACAGAAGACGCATTCAGTTAGCGCTGGATTGCCGAACAACCAGCGTGACACTTGGATCTCAAAAAGCTAATTCCCCGCAGCCGTTTGCGGCGCTGGCGAAATGTCGTGGAAGGAAAAGTGGGTTTGCAGGTTTTTCAGCGGCTGGCCATTTGCTTCGGCGTACGGATAGATGAAATAGTTCAGCGGATCGCCCTTCTGATCCGCGGAAAGGCGGATGTCGCGGCCGTAAGTGAAGAACACGCGGTTGGTATCGTGCGCGCCAAAAAAATAATCGCGTTTTGCGGGGTTCTTCCATGCCTCCGAAGCGTCTACGGGAATCCACCCGATCCCGTTGACAAAAAACTCCGCCCAGCAGTGATATCCCGGGATGTCGCCTTCGCTCTTGCCCTCCGGCAACGGGAATCCGATCTCGAACCGCGCCGGAATCCCCGAAGCACGCATCATGCCGATGAACAGCGAATGAAAATCGGTGCAGTTGCCGCGCTTGGCAGTGCAAGCCCAGATCGCGTCGCCGCGGCCCCAGCCTTCGCCGGACTTGTCGTAGCGCATGGTAGCCACAACGTAATTGTAAATTTGCCGCGCTTTCTCGATAGGGGTGGCGGCTCCCGCAGTGTGCTCCTTCGCAAGCTCAGCGATGGTGCCGTTGAGCGGAACAAGTCTGTCAGGCTGCAAATACCGCTGAAGCATCGGGTCGGGCTTCGTTGCAGGGTAAGCACTCAGCGTCAACGGAACGAGGTGCTCACGGCGCGTGGCGGTAAAGTGCAAGGTCACATCGAAGCCCGCCGCGGCCTGCTGAGGCGTGGGCGTGAACTCCACGAAAAGATTGCCGTACTCCGATTCCCGTCCTTGCGCGTAGTGAACGGGACTCTCAACGCGCAGATCGCGAATGTCCTGGTAGCCATCCGCCTGCGGAAGGGGAATCCACAAGCGCAAGCTGCCCGCGGCCTCTGGATTCACGGGAACGTGGACCTGGTAAGAGAATTCGAAGGACCGTGCCGGGATGGCAGCGGCGGCAACGGTCGTGCCCGAACGATTCGCGAGAAACACAATCGCAACTGCAAAAGCGCAAACAATCAGCAAAGAGAAGAGAAGTGAGCGACAGCGGATCATGGAGAGACTCCTGCTGAAACTGTCTAGCCCGATGATGCGGGGAAACGATTATACTGATTTGCGCGAAGCGAAAAGAAAAAAAATCACGGGAGCCATCCGATTGCGGAACTTAAACCTACTGGGACTACTACTAACGATAGTATTTCTCGCTCCGGGCAAAGCCCGCGCGCAGGCGCGCGCGGAAAATCCGCCCGCAGGCGCTCCTGATATTTCTCCTGGAGTTCCTGAGCCGCAGCGCGCCGCTCCCGCTCCGCATCGTTTCTGGGACAAGGAAAATGCCTGGTTATTCGAAGGGGTCGCAGCGATGCGCACGATGGATTACTTTTCGACGCTGAATATGCGCCGGCGCGGCCGGCAGGAGATTCTCTTGACGAATGACGCAGTGGATAATCACGCTGCTTTTTCGATGATCGAAGCGGCGGCCACCGGCGCTTCCATGAGTGCTTCCTTCCTGTTTCATCACTATGGCCATCACAAATTGGAACACTGGACGTCGTTTGTGCACATCGGAGTAGCGGCGACGGGTTCGGTGCGCAACTATTGCCTGAAAACAGCCCACAACAAGCCTGTCCCATAGCTTTTATCTAAACAAAGTTTAAGAAACGAGTGGCCCGGGTCGTCCGTCCAAGCTAAGAGATGAAAGCTTGCGCTTGGAATTGCCGTGCTGCATACTCGCGGCGCGAGTGGGCCCTCCCCGAGGCCCCACGAGAAGCTGCCTCAATGGAAACTAAACGCAGTCTAACGGGATGGTCAGCATTTCGTTGCTTTTTCGTGTTGTTCCTGGCATTCGCCGCTCTCTTAGCAGTATCCTCGCCTGGATTTGCCAAGCTTAGGCCTCCCGCCATCCCGGAAACACCCGTGGCACAATTCGCTGCGCAACAGCCTAACCCTGAGCAGAATCCGGCAAGCGCTTCGCAATCCTCGGAACAAACCAAAACCGAACAGTACACGCTTTCCCATGAGCGCTACGAAAAAGCGGTCGCCTATTCGAGAGCGGGCTACACGCTTTATTTCGTTTCTTACGGTTTAGAATTTATTTTCCTCTTTCTCATTCTCCGATTGGGATTTGCCGCGCGCTTCCGGGATATTGCGGAATACGTCAGCGAAAAGCGCTGGGCTCAAGGACTGGTTTTTGTTCCTCTGCTTTTCATTCTGATCGATGCGCTGGACTTGCCGGTCGAAATTTACTGGCACCATCTTTCGCTGCATTACCAGCAATCGGTGCAGGGCTGGGGCTCGTGGTTCTGGGATTGGGCCAAGGGAGAAGCCGTCACGGTAGCAGTGGCGCTTGTGGTGGTGCTGATTCTGTTCGCCGTAATGCGTGCGAGCCCGCGGCGCTGGTGGTTGTACTTCTGGTTTCCCGCGGTGCTAATCCTGCTCGTTATGATGGTCATTACGCCGCTCGTGATCGATCCGTTGTTCAATAAGTTCGAACCCCTTAGCAACCAGCATCCCGACCTAGTCGCGGCTATCGGCAAACTCACGCAAAGAGCCGGCGTTCCGATTCCGCCGGAGCGCATGTTCTTAATGTTGGCGAGCCAGAAGACCAATGCCATCAACGCTTATGTGACTGGTATGAGCGCTTCGAAACGCGTTGTTGTATGGGACACCACCATTCAAAAGACCACCCGGGACGAAGCGCTGTTCATCATCGGGCATGAACTTGGGCACTACGTGCTTCACCACGTGTTCATTGGATTTGTTTTGGGGGCTGCAGGACTTCTCGTCGCTCTATATCTGCTGTTTCGCGGTTTGTATTGGGCGCTCGACCGCTGGGGACACGAGTGGAAAATCACCAGCGCGGAAGATTGGGCTTCCCTTGCGGTGCTGCTGTTGATTCTGCAGGTCATGCTGTTCGTATCGTCGCCGGCAATCAATTGGATTAGCCGTACTCAGGAGCATGCCGCCGATGTGTATGGCCTCGAAGTCATCCATGGATTGATTCCCAATTCCGAGGAAGTCGCGGCGCATGCGTTTCAAGTGCTTGGCGAGATGGACTTGTCGGACCCCAATCCGCCGCCGTTCATCACGTTTTGGTTGTATTCGCACCCGCCGCTCGCGGATCGCTTGATCTTTGCGCACAATTACGACCCGTGGTCCAAAGGTAAGCCTCCCAAGTATGTAAAGTAGATTCCCGAACAAAATATCCTAAACGCCTGCACGGCGGCCAGCGGCGTGGCGCCGCGCAAACGCCGCCACTTTGCTGCGATTGCCGCAGACGGCCATCGAACACCAGCGCCGTTGATGCGTTCGCGAAGTGTCGTAGAAAAAAAGCCCGCATTGCGGATTGGCGCAAATGCGCAGACGGGCCTGGCTTCCCTCCGCGATAATTTCCGCAGCTGAGCGCGCCACGGCCGCCAGCAGCCAATCCAATCCGCCTTCCCGGGCCACGAACTCGATTTTCCAGCCAACCGGAGCCGAGACCAACTCGTCGTGTCCTTCAGTAATGCGGAGAATTTCGTTGACAGGCGCCACCCACTCGCTAGCGACGCGTTGCTTGCGGAGGAGCGCCGCGAACGCTTTGCGCAGCCCCGCAGCCAGCGCCCGTGCCTTTGAGAGTAGGCCCTCTGCGTCCTGCGCCTCCGATTGGGGCACGGCTAGGAGCTGAACGGCGCGGTCTGGCGTCACGATGCGAGCCGTCTCAAGAAACTGGATCAGCAGCTCCCAGGTCAACTCCCCATGAGGTGGAATAGCGTTGACAAAATCAAGCGAGAGGCGCCCTCCGAGCAATTTGATGCGGGATTGGAAGGCTTGCATAACCACTTAACACTATCATAATGGTTATTCAAGCGAAAGCGGTTATTGCCATATCCGACGGTATCTTCTTCACGGAACAGGAATCAGATAAGGTGTAGCTTTGCAGTTTGAGGTAAAGCGCCCAATGAAGCTCCCCTATGTTGGTGTCGGTTTTCTTGTTCTTGCAATACCTGCCAGTTTGATTTTCGTCCTTGTGCGTCCCGCGGCGCGAGCTGCCAATTATTCCAATTCCCCGGACGCGGCGCACGCGGCAGTTGTGGTCGAACTTTTCACTTCCGAGGGGTGTTCGAGCTGTCCTCCGGCAGATGCATTGTTGGCGAGGCTGTCCGAGCAATCGCCTGCGGGCGGCGTGCAGATATTGGCCTTGGAAGAGCACGTTGATTACTGGAACGATCTGGGATGGAACGATCCATTTTCGTCACGGGAATGGACCGAGCGTCAGAACGAGTACGCGAGCGCGCTTGGCAATAGGAATCCTTACACGCCACAAATGGTGGTTGACGGGAGTGCGGAATTTGTGGGGAGCCGCGGGCAGCAAGCGCTGAAGTCCATCGGCGAAGCCGCGCAGCGGCCGAAGGTGGTGGTGACCCTGACCCAAGGGAGTTCCAGCAAACGCGGCAGCGAGAACTTCTCGGTGACAGTTGGGAAGCTGTCGGACATTGCAAAAGGCGGCATCGCGGAAGTCTGGCTGGCCATTACGGAATCGGGTTTGCACAACGCCGTCACTGGCGGAGAAAATGCCGGACACGAACTGCGCCATGCCGCCATTGTTCGTTCGATGCGTAAGATCGGTGAAGGTAAAGGAACGGGCGACATATCTTTCTCGGGTGAAGTGGCAATCCCCGTTCGTTCGGAATGGAAGCGCGAAAATCTGAGGGCCGTCGTCTTCGTGCAAGAGAAAAAGAGCCTGCGGATTGTCGGCGCTGCACAAATCTCCTTGCACTGAAACTTCTGAAACACTCCCGCGCCTCTACATGTACGCGCGCGGGATTTCCCGGTGATTTGCCGAAGCTTCCCCTTGCCGCAAATCTGCCGTGGGAATATAGTCCGGTCACAGAATCATTCCGCAAACTCCCTTAGATTGGTCTGAAGGGCTCTTGCGCGCGTCCAATTGCAGGTAGCAAGCAGACTTTTTTGAGGCAATCTTTGGACTCCGATTTCACAACGCCGCCATCTTCTGCTCCAGACCCGAGAGCTTTTCGCTTGGAAGCCCTGCTCACAAGGCTTTTTCTGGATGACAGCGGGTTGCGGTCGGGCTGGAGCGTGCTCTTATACCTGGCTGTCTGGTACGCCGCCCTTTGGACGTTCACGGCAATCGCAGCAAACATCTTCCTCCCTTTATTCCCCTGGCTGGACCTCAGTATCTTCTCCCCGGCAAACGTGCTCATTCAGGAATTTCTGGGATTCGCGGCGTGCTACGGAGCTGCACTGTTGATGGGAAAGATGGAACAGCGGGAAATCGGCTTATACGGGCTGCCGCTGCAGGAAGCCTTCGGGAAGAAATTCTGGCAGGGAATTCTTTTGGGATTTTTCGAAATCACTTTGCTCGTCGGACTGATCGCCGCGTTTGGCGGATATTCCTTTGGCTTGCCGGCGTTGCACGGCGCCAGCGTCTTAAGATGGGGCGCCGTTTGGGGAGTTGCCTTCTTGTTGGTTGGGTTCTCCGAAGAATTTCTGTTTCGCGGCTATATCCAATACACACTGAGCCGCGGCATGGGGTTCTGGCTGGCGGCGGTGTCACTTTCGCTTGCATTTGGAGCGGTCCATCTGAAGAATCCAGGCGAAGGAATCGTCGGAGGGGCCAGCGTGGCCGCCACCGGCCTGGTCTTTGCGTTCGCGCTGCGGCGGACGGGGAACCTTTGGCTCGCGGTGGGGTGGCATGCCAGCTTCGACTTTGGCGAGACTTTTTTATTCTCTGTGCCCGACAGTGGCGTTCTCTATGACAAGCATCTTTCGAATGCTGTTCTGCACGGCGCGAATTGGCTGACTGGCGGAACAGTTGGCCCGGAGGGAAGCGTCTTCAGTTTCCTGACCATGGGAATCTGTGCGTTGCTAATCCACTTATTCTTTCCCGCGAAGAGAGGGTCCACCGCCGAACATACCATTCCGAATCAAGATCAATGAACGAGTTCCGAGGCAAGCACGAGCTGTACTCCTTGGACCTGCGCCTGTTTCTGAAGTTCTTGCAGCGCCTGCAGCGTCGCGGGATGCGGATGTCCGATCGCAACCGCCTCCTGTTTCTCTCGAGCCCCCCGCAGTGCTAACTGCAGTTGCTTTCGCACAGCGCCCAGTTCGGCCACGTCGTCAAGGAATGGGACGTTTCGAAACGCCGAGGGCACGCCTGAGCTCTGCGCTTCTTCGTAGGCTACCGTTGCCGCCGTCGTGCGGCTATCGATGTAAAACAAGTGGCGGTCGCGCAAGACTGGCATCAGCTCTTGCATCAGCTTTGGATCCGATGTGGCTTGCGAGCCTTGGTGGTTGTTGACGCCTACTACTCCAGGCACGTTTTGCAGAAATTCATCAAGCAAATGGGTAACATCGCCTTCGCTCATTCCCGGACGCAACTCCTGCGCTTCCGGCTTTTCGCTTCCTACTGCCTGCATTGGGAGATGGAGCAGCACCTCGCAACCGTGGCGAAGCGCTTCGTGCGCAATCTCGGCTGAGTGTTCGTGATTGGGCAAGATTGAAATCGTCACGGGGTAAGGCAGCTCGAAAATCTGCTCCGCGGCCGCGCGATCGCTTCCTAAATCGTCGAGAATGATGGCCAGCTTCGCGCCTTGTGTTTGCGACGCAGCGTTTTCGTTTTGTTCCGCGGGCGATGAATTGAAATGGATGTGCACCGCGTGCGTACGTGAGCCGCTCCTCAGGTAATAAAACAAAATTCCCTCGCGGCTCTCTGCAGGCTCTTGCGTGAGCCCGTTCCGTGTGGCAACGGTGCTCAATGCTTGCTGAATTTTGGCCGCATCCACGCCCGCTGTGTTTCGCATTCGATTTTGAGGCAGCCGAATGTCCAGCGAGTCGACGCTTCCTGGCTGCTTGTCTGACCTTGGGGGTACAACACGTACAACAGTCCCCGCAGGCGCTGCCGTACGCGCCGCCTGGGCCAGTTCGCGTGAAATGGAATGGATTTTGGTGGGACTCAGGCGCTCCGGCTCCGTTTTCTTGCAGCCAACATCAGCCGCAAGAATGGCAAGCAGGCCGAAAAACAGAACGGATTGGAAAAAGCCCTTGTCTCTGCTAGCCGGAAAAGTTGCGGTGGCTTGTTGCCTGGATGCTCGAACTCCGGCCACGTAAAACTAGGCAGCTTTCTTCGCGGGGGCTTTCAACAAGTCGAGCGCGCGGTGAAAAATCGGATCTTCCGGAGAAAGCGGGCGAGGTCCCAGCCCAGGCTGCTTCTGCGCTTCAGGAGTCGGAGCAGCGTCGTCTGTCCCATCAGAATCATCATCCGGCGTCGCCTTCACAATCTCCGTGGGCGTGACACCCTCTTCCAGGATCGACTTGCCGCCGGGATTGTAGTAATTGGCGACGGTCAGAATTAGCGCCGCGCCGTCATCCATCGTAATCAGCTTTTGCTCTGAGGCCAGCCCAAAGGTGCGCTCTCCGACCACATCCCCGCGATGATTGGCGGCAATCGCCGAGGCGAGAACTTCCGCCGCGCCGGAAGTGGTCGTGTCCACCAGAACGGAAACAGGATTCTTCCAAACAACCTGCTTGGGTTCCGCGGAGATGACCTGAACGGGAACCGTTTGCCCGCGCAGCGTGGTCAGCGTGCCCGAAGAAACGAAAAGCCGTGCAATTGAAATCGCTTCCGAAACCGGACCGCGGCCGCATTCCCGCACATCCAGCATCACCTTGTGCATTCCTTGCTTCTCCGCCTCCAGCAGGCGGTTCCGCACTTCTTCCGCGCGCCCTGGATCCAAAGAAGGCAGGCGCAGCACCAGGATGTCAGGGTCCGCCTTTTGCACGATTAGTTTTGGCGTCGGCAGCTTTTCGCGAACCAAATCGACTTCTTCGGGAGTCGCGGTTCCGCGGCGAATGATGGCCACCTTGATGCCGGAGCCCGGCTGGCCGCTGAGCAGATTCATCGCTTGGCCCACGGACATGTCGCGCGTAGTGAATCCGCCGATGGACTCGAAAATGTCGCCGCTGCGCACGCCGACTTTCGTTCCGGGGCTGTCAGGCAGTACCGAGAGAACGATGATGTAGCCGTAGCGCTTGCTCAGCGTCAGCCCGGTTTCGCCCGTGCCGGGGTTCGCGACCTTCTTCTTGTATTCCTCATATTCGCGGGGTGTGAGGTAGCTGGACTGTGGGTCGAGCGACTCGAGCAACCCGTGGAGCGCGCCGGCTGTTATCGTCCGCATGTTCGGGTCGTCGACGTAATCTTGCTGAATCTTTTGGAGCACTTCGCCATAGACGGTCAATGACTTGTAGGCTTTATCGTCCGAAGTGCGCCCAAGGACATGGCCAATACCCGCGTAGCAGAAAATCAGCACAGATACAGCAAAAATGACGACGCGTCCTGCTCGGTTCATGCCTCACCCTTCTTTCGTACCGCGCAAAAACACAGTATAGCACTGAAGTTAGTTGGGACGCGGAATCAAGCAAAAGGGAAGCTTGGCGCGTGCTGCGGGACCCAACCCAATCCACTTTATGCCACAAATTAGGATATGCCGTAATCTACATTACGGCTGACCGTATAGATGGTGGCACCACGGCGTGGCCTTGTTCTCGGACACCCTAACTGCCGATTGCTGAGTGGTTTACGGACTGAGCACAAAACCACAGCCAGCTCCGGAAATGTTGTCCGTTTACCACATGTCCCTGCCAGCGCCTGCCAATACCCGATGTAAGCTATTGATAGATAAGGGCAAATCCAACGGGGACTGGCTGGCAAAATGCTAATATGGAAGCAAGGCATGTTTCAAACGACCATAGTCAGGGAATCTTGCGCCGAAGGTGTGGGCCTCCACACGGGCGTATACGGGCACATTCGCTTAGTCCCTGCGCCGGCCGACACGGGCATCGTTTTCCGCCGGGTTGACCTGGACAACTTCCCCATCGAGGCCCAGGGGCACAATGTCGCTCGCGTTAGCTATGCCACCAGCCTGATGAAGCAGGGCGTACTCCTTTCTACAACCGAGCATGTTCTTGCGGCGATCTATTCCTGTGGGATCGACAACGTTTACATCGATATCGACTCCATCGAAATCCCGATTTTGGACGGTTCGGCGGAACCCTTTATGCAGATGCTCGAGCATTGCGGCGTTCGGAGGCTGCGCCGCAAACGCCGCTACCTAAAAGTCCTTAAGCCTCTGGAAGTTAGGGAAGGCGATAGGCGCATCGGCATCTATCCAGCAGATGAGTTTCGCGTCTGCTGCTACGTGGATTTCCCCCACCCGCTAGTCGGCCAGCAGGAAGTGGAGATGCTCGTCGGCCCGGACACGTTCCGTCATCTGCTGGCACGGGCGCGCACTTTTTGCTTTGAACGCGACATCGAGCCTCTCCGTGCCATGGGCCTCATTCGCGGAGGGTCGCTGGAAAACGCCATCGTGTTGACGAATGAGGGCGTGATGAACGGCCCCTTGCGGTTCCCCGACGAGTTTGGCCGCCACAAAGCCCTAGATTTAATCGGCGACCTCGCCTTGGCAGGCTTGCCGCTCCTGGCGCGCGTCGAGGCTCACAAGGCGGGCCATTCCCTACATACTCAGCTTGTTAGCCGCCTCTTGGCCGACCCGCTACTTTGGACCATAACCACCGCAGAGGCCGAAGCCCCCTCCAAAGCCTCGGAAGCCGAGGCTAATCTTCCCGCACTTTATCCGGCCCCCGCCACTGATTAGGGTTTCGTCGCCTCGTGAAAATCCGCCGATTGCGAAAAGCCCGGTGCTCCCGCAGAATGGGCTGGAACCATGTCCAATCGGGATTTAGCCATCGTTATCCTCGCGGCCGGAAAAGGCACGCGACTCAAGTCCAGCCTGGCAAAAGTGCTGCACCGGGCCGGCGGGCGGACGATCGTCGAACATATTGTGCGTGCCTGCGGGCCCCTAAAAGCGCGGCAAACCGTGGTGGTGGTCGGCCACCAAGCCGAACAAGTGGCGGCCGTGGTCGAGCCGCTCGGGGCCGTCACGGTATTACAGCAACCGCAACATGGCACGGGACACGCCATGCAAGTTGCCAAGCGCGCGCTCGGGCGGGCGAAATTCGCCGTGGTTCTTCCGGGAGATGCGCCGCTTATTCGAACGGAGACTTTGAAAGCGCTGGTTGCGGCGCACCGCAACGGCAACGCGGCCGCCACTCTGCTTTCGGCGGTCGTAGCAGATCCCGCTGGTTACGGCAGAGTGCTGCGAAAATCCGAGACGGCGGTTTCCGCCATTGTGGAGGAGTCGCAGCTCACCGGCGAACAAAGCGAAATTAACGAAATCAATTCCGCGATCTATTGCTTCACGTTGGAAAAACTTTGGCCCGCGCTCTCGCAAGTGAAGCCCAACAATAAGCATCGCGAACTTTATTTGACGGACGCCATTGGCGTGCTGAGTTCAAAGGGAGAACCTGTCCTTGCGCAAGTGGCCGCCGATTCCCGCGAAGTTCTTGGCTGCAACACGCGAGCGGATCTTGCTGAAGTCGACCGTCTCTTCCGCGAACGGAAACGCGGGGAACTGATGGACGCCGGCGTGACGATTCAATTGCCGGAGACGGTGTTGATCGATCCCGATGTAACCGCAGGGGAAGACACGGTTGTCGAAGCAGGCGTGCAATTGCTCGGGAAAACGAAAATCGGGGCGCGGTGCACGATTCGAACAGGTAGCGTGCTGACGGACACCGTTCTCGGCGATGATGTCACCGTGGAACCGCACTGCGTGGTGGCTCAAAGCCGTCTCGACGACCGCGTAATTATTGGACCCTTCGCGCGGCTTCGTCCGGACAACCATCTCAAGGCCGACGTGCGCATCGGCAACTTCGTCGAACTAAAGAAAAGCACCGTGGGTGAAGGCACGAAAGCCATGCATCTTACCTACCTCGGCGACGCAAAAATCGGAACCAAGAGCAACATCGGCGCCGGGACCATCACCTGCAACTACGATGGCTTTCACAAATACCCAACGACGATTGGCAACCGGGTTTTCATAGGCAGTGACTCGGCGCTCGTCGCTCCTGTTCGCATCGGCGATGGCGCGTATGTGGCCGCAGGTTCGACGATTACCGACAACGTTCCCGCTGACGCCTTAGGAATCGCCCGCGGGCGTCAGGCAAACAAGCCGGGCTGGGCTGCAAAGCGTCGCCGCGAACTCGCCGCAGCCGAAAGGCCGAAGAAATCATCCCGGCAAAGCGCCAAGAAAAAATCCCACCGCAAAACAAAGAAACGCAGATAACTGCGCGAGCTTGTGCGCAGACTGTTTCTGTGTGTCCACAACACGGTTATCGCTCCCGCTCCGTCCTTCCGCCTAATCATTGAATCCGAGCGGCGCGGATGCTATCGTCCGCGGTAGACAAGCGGAAGGAGTTTTCCCGTGGGCAACTGGGTCAACTGGCTGCTGGTCATCGTCGGGATTGTGTGCGTGATTGTCGAATTGGCCCTGGGTGCGCTCACGGGTTTCGATCTTGCGCTCGTTGGCGGCTCGCTGACCGTAGGCGGGATCATCGGTCTGTTCACGGACTCGGCGAAAATCGGTTTGCTTTCGGGCGGCGTGCTTTCCTTCATTTATCTGGCAATCTTCCGTCGCTGGTTGCGCGCGAAGCTCACCGTAAAAGATCAGCCCACCAACGCAGACGCGCTTTTGGGAAAGACCGGGGTGGTCACGCAAAAAATCGGCGCCGCCGAAGCCGGCCTAGTCAAGGTGGGTTCGGAAATCTGGCGAGCGGAACTGGCGCAAGCGAGCGATGGCGCGCGCGACGTCGGCGCGACGGTCAAGGTCGAAGCAGTGGAAGGCGTAACCATCAAGGTGAGGTGAAAGGCTATGGACGTCCTCGGTGGGTTGTTTATGGTGGCGCTGTTTGCGTTTTTGATCCTCGCGCTGACCGCGCTGGCCAAAGGCGCGCGCACCGTGAAGCAGTACGAAAAAGGACTGATCACGCGGCTGGGAAAGTATCACGGCATGGCGCCGTCCGGGCTGACGTTCATCGTGCCCTTCGTGGACGACATCGTGCGGGTGGACATGCGCGAGCAAGTCATCACCGTCCCGCCGCAGAAGCTGATCACCAAGGACAACGTGACCGTGGAAGTCGACGCCGTCGTTTATTACAAGGTGATCGATCCGGTGAAGTCGCAGTACGAGGTCCAGGATTTCGGCTACGCGTGCACGACTTTGGCGCAGACGAATTTGCGAAACTTGATCGGGGACCGCACGCTGGACGAAACGCTCGTCGCCCGCGACATGATCAACACCAATTTGCGCCAAGTCCTCGACGAAGCCACCAACAACTGGGGCGTGAAGGTCACACGCGTCGAGGTGCAGAAAATCGAGCCCCCTCGCGACATTACCGACGCCATGTCCCGCCAGATGAAAGCGGAACGCGAAAAGCGCGCCGCCATCCTCGAAGCGGAGGGCATTAAGCAGAGCCAAATTCTGCAAGCCGAAGGCAAGAAGCAATCGGAAATTCTTAAGGCCGAAGGCGACGCCCAGGCCCGCGTCACCCGCGCCAATGCCGAAGCGGAAGCGGTCAAGGTCGTCTCCAACGCCGCCGAGACGTACTTCAAAGAACGCGCCGAAACGATGCGCCGCCTTGAAGTTCTGAACAACACGCTGGCGCAAAATACGAAGTACATCGTGCCGTCCAATTCCAGCCTGGTGAACGTGCTGGGCCTTGATGCCGCCGCGCATGCATTGCCCAAGCCGGTTTCGGACGCGCCCGCACCGCCTGCGACGCCGTCTGGTCCTTCTGGACGCTCGATGTGAACTGCCTTCGATGAGGCGCTGATAAAACTAGAGAATGGAACTACCACCGGAAGCTGGACCAATAATTCTTCCAGCGATAGTTGTGTTTGTGCCTACGGCATATCTCTTGGCTTGGCGTTCGAAACGTCCTGCCATGCGCCGAACCGGAGCACTAGTAGTAGCGATCTTTTCTGGTTTGGCTGGATTGGTGTGCAGTTGGGTCGCACTCGGAATGCTCTTTGATTGGCCAGTACACGCGTCACCGAAAGGATTGCGGTTGCGGTTATTCCTGGCTTTTTTGCAATAGGTACCTTGTACGTCGCATCGCGATTCGTATCGCGCGCCCGAAAAAGCAAATCCGTCGGCCCAGAGCCCCCTAAATCCTAATGCACACTGTGACTGTGCTAAAATGCAAGTTGCCGTAACGCAACAGGGAGCCGCCGCCGCATGAAATTTGGAGTCGTCGTTTTTCCCGGGTCCAATTGCGACCACGACGCGTATTATGCCCTCGGAAACGTCCTCAAAAAACCCGTCGAGTTCATCTGGCACCAATCGCAAGACCTCGCGAATTGTGACGCCATCATCCTGCCTGGGGGATTTTCCTACGGCGACTATCTTCGCACCGGCGCCATCGCGCGCTTCTCTCCAGTGATGAAGTCGGTCGAGAAATTCGCGAACGGCGGCGGGCTGGTTCTGGGAGTGTGCAACGGTTTCCAGATTCTCTGCGAGGCGGGACTGCTTCCCGGCGCGATGATGCGCAACAGCGGCCTGCGCTTCATCTGCCGCCACGTTTACATTCGCGTCGAGCAGGCCGATACGCCGTTCAGCAACGCCGCGTCACAGGGCCAGATTCTGAAGATTCCCATCGCGCACTCCGACGGCAATTGGACGGTGGACGTGGCCACGCTGGCGGAGCTTGAAAAGAATCGCCAGGTGATTTTTCGCTACACCACGCCGGATGGTTCGGACGACGCGGCAGGCAATCCCAACGGCGCGATTCATAACATCGCGGGCATCTGCAACCGCGAACGCAACGTCGCCGGCCTGATGCCGCACCCTGAGCGCGCCGTGGAATTGGCCCTCGGCTCCGACGACGGCCTGGTGATTTTCCGTTCCATGGTCGAAGCGCTCGTGGGCGCCGCAAGGGCCACAGCATAGGACGAAATGGCCACCGCACTGACCGAAATCAAAGTCACTCCCGAAATCGCGGCGGAGCACGGCCTCAGCCCCGAAGAATACGCGCGTGTGAAGCAGATTCTCGGGCGCGAGCCGAACATCACCGAGCTTGGCATTTTCAGCGTGATGTGGAGCGAGCACTGCTCGTATAAATCGAGCAAAGTACACTTGAAGCGGCTGCCCACGCGGGGAAAATTGGTTGTGCAAGGCCCCGGCGAAAACGCCGGCGTAGTGGACATCGGCGACGGGCTGGTCGCCGCGTTCAAAATCGAATCACACAATCACCCGAGTTACGTCGAGCCGTTCCAGGGAGCGACCACCGGCGTCGGTGGAATTTTGCGCGACATTTTCACTATGGGCGCGCGGCCGATTGCTGTTCTCGATTCGCTGCGCTTTGGAGAGATTGTGCCCGGCAAAGGCACATCCAATGAAGAGGCCGCAAAAAATCGCCGCATTCTTGATGGGGTGATTCGTGGCGTTGGGGGCTACGGAAATTGCTTCGGGGTGCCCACGGTCGGTGGCGAAGTCGCTTTTGAGCCGTCCTACTCGCAAAACCCGCTGGTCAACGCACTGGCGCTTGGCATCGCGCGCAAAGAAGATCTTTTCTTTGCGAAAGCCAAGGGCGCGGGCAATCCCGTGATTTACGTTGGCGCAAAAACCGGGCGCGACGGCATTCACGGCGCGTCGCTGCTGGCCTCCGCCGAGTTCACCGAAGAATCGCAGCGGAAGCGTCCGAACGTGCAGGTCGGCGATCCGTTCATGGAAAAGCTGCTGCTCGAAGCGTGTCTCGAAGCGATGCAAACCGGCGCGGTCGTGGCCATTCAGGACATGGGTGCGGCGGGCCTGACTTGCTCGACGGTGGAAATGGCCTCGCGCGGCGGAACCGGCATCGAAATTGATCTCGCGAAAGTGCCGCAGCGCGAAATGGGCATGACGCCGTACGAAATCATGCTCAGCGAATCCCAGGAGCGCATGCTGCTGGTTGCCGAAAAAGGCCGAGAGCACGAAGTTCTCGCCGTGTTCAAAAAGTGGGGACTCGATGCCGTTGTGGTCGGCCAGGTCACGGAAGGCGGCCTCGCGCGCATCAAGAATCACGGCAGCGTTGCCGCGGAAATTCCCGCGCATCCGCTCGCCGAAGAAGGGCCGGTTTATCGCCGGCCGCTCGCCGCCCCCGCGCCGCGCGTCGAATCCGAAAAAGACTGGTTTCGCTTCGCGCCGGAAGGCACGAACCTCACACAGAATTTCTTGAAGCTACTTGCGTCACCTGTGATTGCCTCGAAGCGGTGGATCACCGAGCAGTACGACACTTCCGTCCGCACGAACACGCTGGCCGGGCCGAGCGCAAGCGATGCTGCGGTCGTGCGCATCAAAGATCCGAAGACTAACGAGGTGAAACGCGCTCTCGCGCTTTCGACCGACGGCAACGGGCGCTGGTGCCAGTTGGATCCGCGCGTTGGCGCGATGCATGCCGTTGCCGAATCCGCGCGCAATGTGGCCGCAAGCGGAGCGCGCCCCGTTGCAGTCACAAATTGTTTGAATTTCGGCAGCCCGGAAAAGCCCGAAGTGATGTGGCAGTTCACCGAAGCCATCGACGGAATCACCGAGGCGTGTAACGCGCTGGGCACGCCAATTACCGGCGGGAATGTCAGCTTTTACAACGAAACCCTCGGCAAGTCGATTTATCCGACGCCGGTGATTGGGATGCTCGGGATCCTTGACGACGTTTCGCGTGTGCTGAAGATTGCCTTTCGCAATGCAGGAGATGTCATCGTCCTCCTTGATGGTTCCGCCGAGGCGGAAACAGCCCGTCATTTCGAGCGAAGCGAGAAATCTCTCTTTGCGCGAGAATTTTCGTCGTCGGAGTATTCGAAAACGGTGGGTGGAATCGTCGCGGGCGAACCGCCCGCAATCGACCTCGCAGCCGAAAAACGCCTGATCGATTGCCTCGTGGCACTCGCGGGGGAAGGCGCCGTGGAATCCGCGCATGACATTTCGGATGGCGGGCTTGCCGTCACCCTCGCCGAATCCTGCTTCGCTGCACCCTGGGGAACTGGGGCGCCGCATGCTGCGCCCCTACATGGAGCCAGCGTTGTCATTGAAGAGGACGCGCCGGCTGAATTCTCCCTTTTCGGGGAACGCGGCGCTCGGGCCATCGTCTCCCTTGCTTCCGCAAGCCTTGCCCGCGTTCTTGCAATTGCGCGACAATACGGCGTGGCGGCGCGCGAAATCGGCCAGGTCACCGGCGACGATGCTTTCCGCACCGAATACAAGGGGCGCGCGATTATCGATTCCCCGGTCGAGAATCTTCGCAACGCCTGGGCCAACTCGCTTGAACGAGCCTTGCAACTTAAATGAGTATTCGACTTTCAGTTGCGGACGATCATTTCCACGACCACTGTGGCGTGTTCGGCGTTTTCGGCCATCCGGAGGCCGCGAACCTCGCGTACTTGGGGCTGTACGCGCTGCAGCATCGTGGCCAGGAATCGGCGGGCATCGTTTCGAGCGACGGCACGGAGCTTCATCTGCATCGCGCGATGGGCGAAGTCGAAGAAATTTTTCAGCCCAGCGTACTGGCGAAACTTCCCGGCTCGCTGGCTATCGGCCACACACGCTATTCCACTGCCGGCGACAAAGCTCTGCTCAACGCCCAGCCCATCATGATCGACTGCAACAAGGGGAAGGTCGCTCTCGGTCACAACGGGAATCTCACCAACGCCGCCGAGTGGCGCCGCAAGCTCGAACATCGCGGCTCAATCTTTCAGACTAACAGCGACACGGAAGTGATCGTGCACCTTCTTGCGCGCTCGCAAGCGCGCAATCTTTCCGGCGCACTCGGGGACGCGCTCAATCAAGTCGAAGGCGCGTACTCGCTGCTCGTGCTCACGCAGGACGAACTCTACGCTGTGCGCGATCCGCGCGGCTTCCGTCCGCTCGTGCTTGGCAAACTCGCGACGCCCGGCGGCTTCGCGGCGTGGCTCGTCGCTTCCGAAACTTGCGCGTTCGATTTGCTCAACGCGCACTACGTCCGCGAAATCGCGCCCGGCGAAATGCTTCGCATCTCGAAGTCCGGCATCGAGTCCATCCGCTTCGCGCCCGAAAAGCAGCACCAGCAGTGCATTTTCGAGCATGTCTATTTCTCGCGGCCCGATAGCATCATCTTCGGCCGTTCCGTGAACGAAAGCCGGGAAATGCTTGGCCGCCTGCTGGCGCGCGAGCATCCGGTCGAAGCGGACATCGTCGTGCCTGTGCCCGATTCCGGCGTTCCCGCCGCGGTTGGCTACGCGCTCGAATCGAAAATTCCCTTTCGCATGGGCTTGATTCGAAATCACTACATCGGCCGCACGTTTATCGAGCCGTCGCAAGCGATCCGCAATTTCGGCGTCAAACTCAAGCTGAATCCCATTCGCGGCCTTATCGAAGGCCAGCGCGTCATTCTCGTCGACGACTCCATCGTGCGCGGCACCACCAGCCGCAAAATTGTTCGCATGGTCCGCGACGCGGGCGCCAAAGAAGTCCACGTGCGCATCAGTTGCCCGCCGACGATTTCTCCGTGCTACTACGGCGTCGACACGCCCACGCGCGAAGAGTTGATCGCCTCATCCAATTCGCCCGAAGAAATCTGCAGATTTCTGGGCGCCGATTCGCTCGGCTATCTCTCTCTTCCCTCGCTGAAACAGGCCGTCGCTGATACCGAAGGGCGTTTTTGCACGTCTTGTTATACGGGCGTCTATCCGACCGACCTGGTTCAACTCGAGGTACGTAAATCTGCTTCTAACGGCAAGCTGGAGGCGCGTTCGGTTACAATAGAAGGTGAACCCGCGGCCGCGGAACGGCCAGTGGCGGTGGAACGTGAAAGCTGACAAAAAGAAAACGCAGGAAGAAAACGTCCCGGTGAAGACAAAAATTCAGCGAGAAATCATCGCGTGGTTTTGGGTGGGACTTGCGTTCCTGCTCATCAACGGCACGATCGGCCAGGCGCGCGTCATTCCTTCCGGCTCGATGGAGAAAACGCTGCTCATCGGCGACCACCTCATCATGAGCCGCATCGGCTACGACGCCGGCGTGCCCTTCACCAATTGGCACGTGCCCCTCTGGCGCAATCCCAAGCGCCATCAAGTCATCATCTTCAAACCGCCCTTTGCTCCGGATACACCTGACTACGTGAAGCGCGTCATCGGCCTCCCCGGCGACACCATCGAGATTCATGACGGCTCGGTGTGGGTCAACGGCCAGCGCCAAATCGAGAAATACACCACCGGTCCAAGCGAACCTGCTCCTCCCGGTACAGCACCCTTCGGCCGCGCCGACCTGAAATATCCTTACCACGTTCCGCCTGATTGCTATTTCGCGATGGGCGACAATCGTGAGAATTCCTACGACAGCCGTTTCTGGGGCTGCGTCCCGCGCAACGACATTATCGGCACGCCGGTGATGATTTACATGTCGCTCGACGTTAATCCGGACGCTTGGGAGCCGGGCCACATTCAAGAGCGTTTTTTCGCCTACGCCAACGCTATCTTGCATCCCGGCATCGTGCGCTGGAAGCGGATTTTCCGCACGTTTTAGGGTGTAGGGGCGCGCTTTAGCGCGTCCCCGCTTCAGGTCTTCTCAGTTTTCGTGCTGTAATTGCAGCAGGCGCCGCAACCCACCGCGGTGCCGGTGAAATTCCTCAGTTGGAATCTCGGACGCAAAGTTGCGTCCTCGTTTGAAGCGGAACCGGACAAGCCCGATGAAATATTCTGATGCCGGGGTCAATATCGCCGTCGCCGATGACGCCAAGCAGCGCATCCGCCATCACGCGAGCCATACATTTACCCCAGGCGTTCTCGGCGGCATCGGTGGGTTTGGCGCGCTCTTTGCCCTCGACCAAAAGAAATGGAAAGAGCCGGTGCTGGTTTCGAGCGCTGACGGCGTAGGTACCAAGCTCAAGGTCGCCATGGCCATGGGCGTGCACTCGACCGTCGGCGGCGACCTTGTCAATCACTGCATAAACGACATTCTCGTTCAGGGCGCCGAGCCGCTTTTTTTTCTCGACTATCTCGCGATGGGCAAGCTCGATCCGCACGTCGTCGAGCAGCTCGTCGAGGGCATGAGCCGCTCCTGCCGCAAAGCGGGCTGCGCGCTCATCGGCGGCGAAACCGCCGAAATGCCCGGCTTCTATGCGCCCGGCGAATACGATCTCGCCGGATTCATCGTTGGCGTTGTCGAGCGCAAGAAGTTGCTCAACGGAAAGAATGCGCAGCCTGGCGACACACTGATCGCCTTGCCTTCCGCGGGCTTGCACACAAACGGCTATTCGCTCGCCCGCAAACTCATTTTCGAAGTCGCAAAACTAAAGCCGGAAACCTATGTCGCCGAAGTCGGCAACAAAATCGGCGCCGAGCTGCTCAAGCCGCATCTTTGTTACGCCCCCGCTCTGAAAGACATCATTGTGCGCGGATGGGTTTCCGCGATGGCGCACATCACCGGCGGCGGCATCCCGGGAAATTTGCCGCGCGTTATGCCCAATGGGCTCAAAGCCGAAATCGACCTGGGTTCCTGGCCCGTGCCCTCGATTTTCAAATACTTGGCCAAGCTCGGAAAAATCGACACCGACGAACTTCTGCAATCTTTCAACATGGGCGTCGGCATGATTCTGGTGGTTCCTCCGAAGAATGTGAAGTTCGTCGAAGCCGCTTTGAAAAAGCGCCGCGAAAAATTCTTCCTGATCGGCCGCATCGAGCGTTCCGAATCGGGCAAACCCCGCGTCTCCTTCTCCGGCTCCCTCAACCTGTAAGGCGCGCTTCAGCATGTCCCCACTCCTGATTCCTGATTGCCCTGCGCAATGACATGACCATCGGGGCCTGCGCTCACTCTTGGCGAATTCAGCGCGTCTAATCGGGCCAGGATTGCCTTCTCAACCCAGGAGGTTTGGCCATGACATTTACCGAAAACGACTTTCATTCGTTGGTTGCGCGCGTCGAGAAGCTCGAAGCTCGAAACCGCCGCTGGAAGGCTGCTACTATCGGCGTCGCACTGATGGCCGCCGCGTTCGTCGTCCTGGGCGCCAAGCCTGCCGATCGCGCGGACGCTCCCGCACTCCGCGCCACTTCGGTCGAAGCGCAAGAATTCATCCTCAAAGGCGAAGATGGCCGCGTTTACGCGCGTTTGAGTTTGAACCCCGGAAGACCCTCGCAGTTAAATGGCCGCGTCTATACGCTGCCAAATCAAAAGTCTCCGAACGATGCGGCGCTGGAGTTTTTCGACGAAAGGGGCCAGATTGTATGGTCCGTCCCGGCAAATCCTGCGCTGGTTCCAGTGAAGTAGCCAGCGATCGAGACGGTCGAGCCGGTGAACGGAGGCTTGCCAATCTTTAGGAATTTGCCCGGCCGCTTTCCACGTAAGCGGGCTTCAGCGCCGGCGCGCGCCGAGGCAGTTCGCGTTTCAGTTTGCGGAGCCAGCGCAGCTCCAGCTTAAATTGCTCAATCACGAAGCTGACCATCCACACTGCTTCATGGTAGGGGTGGCCCACCTCCTCCAAAATACTGGCAAGCACTTCCTTCTCTCGCTTCAGCTCTTTTTCGAGGAACTCGCGCCGGCGCTCGAGCTGCTTTGCAAAAACGCCCGGCCGCGCCTGCCACGAGAGCGCAATCCACGCCTGAAACGGCGGCCGATCTCTTTGCGTGGTCCATTCCTCCCGTTCCAGTGCGTCAGCCAGGGCCGCGCGGCCTCGCGCCGTCGTTTCGAACGTACTGCGTTCGGGCCCTGCCGCAGGTTCATCTGACTCTAAGTTTCCAACCAATCCACGACTCCCAAGCTTTTCGAGCGAATAATAAACTTGTGGCCGGGATATGCCCGCCCAATCCCGGATCTCGCGGCGCTCCAATTCCAGATTCGCTTGATAGCCGTGCATTGGCCGCTCCGCGAGCAAGCTGAGCAACACCAAGTCGGGCGTCGTCAGCGCCAAGTTCGTGCGAGCGACCGCATTGCGTCTTGGTTTCCCCGCGGCCGCTTTGGTGCTGTTCATTTGATGCGCTGCGTTCAAACTGAAAACCTCTTCTGTCCGTGCAGTTCATTCCTAAACGTGAACTTTTGACGCCTTTTCTCCCATCCTTTTTCTGCTCCAATACCACCACTGGCATTTCTCGGCGGGAAGCCGTGGATTCTTCGCCTGGGTCACCGCCGCGCAAAAGGTGTCCAAAACGCAGGGGTCCTGCCGCGTCCCGGTGGCGCGGTTTAGCCGTTCGTACATGCGCTGGGGATTTTGCCGCGCGAGTTGCGCGACGCTGCGGATTTTCAAAAACTCGAAATCCCTTAGCATTGCTGGCCCAATCGAAATCAAATCGCCCAATTCTCTATTTGCTGTGGCCATAAGAATCTCCTTGACTCCTCGACTAGTCTAAATTAGACTAGACGCTTAGTCAAGGAGGAAATTCTCTATGCGTCGCTTAGCTCTCCTGGCCTTCGCCTTAGTTTTCGGATTTGTCCCTACACACGCGCAGCCAACTCAGGAGAAATCAGCCATGAATGTGAAGAAGATTACGCCTGTCCTCTTGGTGAAGGAAATCGAGCCGCTCATCCCGTTCTGGGTAGGCCGCCTCGGTTTCACCAAAACCGTGGAAGTGCCCAACGGCAGCAAGGTCGGCTTCGTAATTTTTCAGAAGGGGTCCGCCGAAGTGATGTACCAAACCTATGCGAGCGTGGAAAAAGACGCGCCCAAGGAAGTGGCGAGCACCGCAGGCAAAGGGCCGACGTACCTTTATCTGGAAGTCGATGACATCAATGCCGTCCTCGCTGCGATGAAGGACATCAAGGTCGTGATGCCAATGCGCACAGCGTTTTACGGTATGAAGGAATTTTCCGTGCAGGATCCCGGCGGGCACTTCATCACGTTTGCGCAGCCGGCGGCCGGCCCGCAGCATTGAAGTTCTGTCAGTTTCTATTCCAGGACTGGTCAACCAAGGCGGAGTAAACGGAGTTTAGATAGCCGCGCAGCCTCGCGGCGCGTTGCGGATCCGTCTCGGTTGCAATCATGGTCTGCAAGATCGGCTCAAGGAAGCGGCCGTACTTTTCCAGTGTGGCGCGGTGGTGCGACTCGAACGCGGCCTGTATCGCGCTTTCCGTCGCTGGCGTGACCAGTTCCATCCTCCCGACAAACACGCGCGCCGTGTCTGCCGGGGCAGGGCTGATGGACAGCGGCAAAATCCCGTCAACGAACTGTTGCGGCACGATGTAAATCAAGCGGCTCCCCTCCTCGAACCAGGAGTCGCGCCACGTCTCGACCATGGCGTGCGCTTCGTCCTGATACAGCCCTTGCGCTACTAGGATTCCTTCCAGTTCTCTCCCCAAATCCTCGACCGAGCTGTTGAGATCCGGGCTTGCCAAAGTGCTTTGCAGCTGGACTGCTCCGCCAATGCGATAGCCGATCTGGTCGCCGTGCCGTTCGAACCAAATCACGTTCGGAATTTCGTTTTCTGTGCGATTCTCAGTGAGCACGTTGCCGTCTGCTGTCACCTTGGCTGAGAGCGGCGCTTGAAACGAAGCGACGCCGCGGTAGAAAAGAAACTTTTCTTGCTGTTCGCCTGCGGGAGTCTTTACCAGCAGCGGTGTTGCCGAAGTCATGCGCGCTGCATAGTAATGGCTGCTTTTGGTTTCCTGACGGAATTCCGTTCGCAGGCTCGGTGACACTGTTACCGCGTCCCAGGCGATGCTGCCGTCCGTGTGTCCCTGAAACAGGCTCCATTCCTCGGGCTTTGTACTTGGCCCTATGCGTGTCGCGCGTGGATACCACTCGGTGATCAGCCCTTTGGCAAAATTCACATGGACAGAAACCTGTTCCTGTTGCGAGCTGTAGAAATAGAGCACCGGCGTCTCCATTCGAACGGTGCCGCGCAGTCCAAGCTTGAACGCCGGAGTGCGAAAGTGTTCGACGAAGCCGGGCAAATCCGTTGCACCCGACAGTGGAGACCATTCGACTGCCTTGCCATCTTTTCCCGCGATCGAAGTAAACGTGCCCCATTCGTGTACGGTCAGTCCCGCGAATCCGGGCCCTTTCTCTTTCCCAGGCACCGAACTTGAAATTGCGAGTCCGCAGCCCAACAGTACAAAGAGAAGAAGACGCGGCAGTTTCCGAAGCATAATGGGTCCTCCCGGGGGCCTCAGCATTTGGTTCTCACCCAATGCTGATCCAGACGCCCGGGTCGGACCGAGTGTTAACAGTGGGGTCCGGGACTATTCCCACCTCGGCGCTAGAAGGTTCACTGCTTAGTCGTGGAAGGTTGCGGCGGCGGGCGCCTTTCCATCTCGGTTGGGACGGCAATGGAGTGGGCGCCATTCTTGCCAACGGAGCGCACAGCAAAGAAATGGTTGTCGGTGGAAACGCCTTTTAAAATGGTTTCGCCCGGCGCTGGCGCGAAATTATAAACCGTCCAGCGCGGATCGGTAGTCTCCCGCCACAACACCTCAAATCCTGCGCGTTCGGGGTCGTCTTCGGCTGTCCAGGAAACTTTCGCGTCGGGGGTCACCGCGCCTTTCAGGCGTGCATTGGCCGGCGGCGCGGGAGCCATTGCCAGTTGACGCAACACTTCGGCGTTGTCTCGCGCGACGTTCCCCATAAACGTGTAGTTCAAGTATTTTTCCAGATCTCCGTACTCGACGCCGTTTTCCGTGCGCGGCGTCTGGTGTTGGTGGTTGTAATCTTCAAGCGGTTCGGTGAAACGGACCGCGGGCAGGCCCGCTTTATAAAACGGGAAATGATCCCCGCCGCGGCCATAGCGATCCTGGCGGAAAATCATTCGGATGACGCTGCGTCCGTCGATTTCCTCGATGGCGCGAGCGAGTTCACGCGCCGGAGAATCGGCGTCTTCGATTTCGCCGTTCCCGGAGAAAACACGTACCCGGTGCGGCCCGCCCGGCGCGGGATCCGCGCCGACAATGTCGTTGTCCAGCATTGCACCAACCGTATAGCCCTGTTCCTTTGTCCAATCGAGCAGGCGGTAGGCTCCCAGCAAGCCTTGCTCTTCGCCGGAAAGCACGCCGAAGAGAAGCGTTGCACGAAAATTCCCGAACTTTCCGTGCCCGTTCGCCTCGGGTCTGCTCAGTAGCCGCGCGCATTCCACGCTGACGGCTGTCCCGGAGCCGTCGTCGTCCGCTCCAGGCGCATCGGCGTTTGGGTCCATCACGTCGGAAGGCCGCGAGTCGACATCTCCCACGACAATGAACACCGTCTTGGCCAGCTTTGGATCGCTTCCCGGCAAAATCGCGTAGATATTTTCGAGGTGCACGGGATTCGGCCCGGTGCGCTCGGACTTGGATTCGAATTTATCCACTACGATTTGCAGCTTTCCACTGGATTCCTTGGCAATCTCGTTTAGCCGCGCGACAACGAAATCCCTGCCGCAGCCGATTCCTCGCTTTGGATCCGTCCAAGACGAGAGCGTCAGCCGCGTTCCGCAACTCACCAGATTGTGGATCAGCGCTTGCATCGACTTTTCGTCAATGCTCTGCCGCGCGATTGCGCCCAAGGGTCTCGGCAGCAGTTTCACTTGCGGTTTCCCCTGCGGGGGCTCCGCCGGATCACGCGTAGTGGCTTGCTGCGCGATCCCAGGCAAGACCACGAGCGCGAGCGATGCGAGCGTTAATCCGCTCAACTTTTGCGCGAGCCTGCAAATCCTGCTTTTTGCTTTGTTCATGCGTTAATCTCCCGCGATCGATTGGTGTCAAATTGGCGTTAAAAGCGAATAGGCATTCTAGCGCGAAGCGGCGTCCGTGGCGCATCGGGCTATCGCCCTTCCCGGCCCCACCCAATGCTTGTGAATCCCGCCAAATAAATTAGAATCACGGCCTGCAGAGGAGGGAACATGAAACGCAACTTCTATACCGGAGCCATTTTTCTCACGCTCCTGATCGGGCTCGCCATCGGCTCCGCAGTTCTGGAACGAAAAGCCGCCGTCGCCGCGGCGGGAATCGAAGCGCCGCGCTTTGAGGTGGATCCCCTGTGGCCCAAGCCGCTCCCGAACCACTGGATTCTCGGAATGGCCGTGGGCGTTTCGGTGGACGCGCAGGATCACATCTGGATTGTTCACCGCACGAATACCTACGAGCCGATGGAAATTTATGCCACCGAGAAGCCGCCGGCGGCGGAATGCTGCGTTCCCGCTCCCCCGGTTCTCGAGTTCGACGAACAAGGCAATCTCATCGGCCACTGGGGCGGCCCGGGTGAGGGCTACGACTGGCCCGATTCGAATCACGGCATCACCGTCGATTACAAAGGCAACGTGTGGATTGGGGGAAACAGCCGCGGCAAAGACAAGTCTCTCTATCACGACAATCAAATTCTGAAGTTCACGCAGGCCGGCAAGTTCCTGCTGCAAATCGGCCATCCCAACAAGAGCCAGGGGAGCAACGATATCGAGAATCTCAGAGGGCCGGCAAAGATGTTCGTCGATAAAGCCACCAATGAGCTGTACGTGGCCGATGGTTACGGCAACCATCGCGTGATTGTCTACGATGCAGAAACCGGCAAGTACAAGCGGCACTGGGGTGCCTACGGTAACAAGCCCGATGATACGGACCTCGGCCCATACAATCCGGACGCGCCGCCTGCGCAGCAGTTCCGCAATCCGGTGCACTGCGCGGAGCTTGCGAACGACGGCTTGCTCTACGTTTGCGACCGGCCCAACGACCGCATCCAGGTGTTCAAGAAAGACGGCACGTTTGTGAAAGAGGCGTTCATCGCCAAGCGAACACTGGGCGATGGCTCGACGTGGGACATTGCATTCTCGAAGGATCCGCAGCAGAAATACATTTTCCTGGCCGACGGTTCGAACGAAAAAATCTATGTATTGTTGCGCGACACGCTGGAAATCCTGACCAGCTTCGGCGACGGCGGTCGCCAGCCTGGCCAGTTTTACGCCGTGCACAGCATCGCCGCCGATTCCAAGGGCAACTTGTTCACCACGGAGACCTATCGCGGGCAGCGCGTGCAGAAATTTGTGTACAAGGGCTTGGCGCCGGTGACGAAGAAAGACCAGGGCGTGGTCTGGCCCACATCCAGCAAATAGCTATTTGCTCCGCGAAATGAATTGATTTGCAGAAGGAGCCAACATGCAGAAAATTCTTCTGAGTCTTTTGGCTGCTATTTTTGTGCTGTCGATTGCGGGAAAATTTCGTGCGCAAGCGCAAAACACGCCGCCTGTCGCGCTACATCTGCCCCGCGGAACCGCCACCGATGTGAGCAGTGCTGAAATTCAAGCACTGGTGCAAAAAACCACGGCGGACCGCATCAGCGATCAGGCGATTCGCGTAGTCAGCATCAACGGCGAATATAACGTGGGCGTCGGCGTGGTCCATCGCGCCAAAACGTCGGGCCCCCAGGCGGGTGGTGGCATTGAACACAGCCAGATCACCGAGATTTATCACGTGATTGAAGGCAACGCGACGCTGGTCACCGGCGGCTCGATGGACAACCTCGCGGAATTTCCAGCCGATCATCCTGTCGTCACCGTGCTCAATGGCCCGAGCACGCGAGGCGGCCCGATCCAGAATGGCGTGAGCCGCAAAATCGGTCCCGGCGACGTGGTCATCATTCCTCCGAACACGCCGCACTGGTTCAGCGAGATTTCGTCCGAGCAAATTGTGTACTTGGTCGTCCGCGTGGACCCGCACAAGGTTTTGCCCGCGGGGTATATCGTGAAGTAGAGGAGCCGTTATGCATCGAAACTATCGTCTGCTTCTTGCGGCGCTGTTTTTTCTTCTGCCTACACACGTATTTGCGCACGACATCCCCAGCGATGTGACCGTGCAGATGTTCGTCAAGCCCGAGGGCGGGCACCTTCACCTGCTGGTGCGCGTGCCGCTCCGAGCCATGCGAGACATCAACTTCCCCCAGCGCGTTGAGGGCTATCTCGACCTTGCGCGCGCCAGCGCATTGCTTCCCGGCGCGGCTAAATTGTGGATTGCCGGCTTTATCGAAATGTACGAAGGCGGCACGCGCCTGCCGAATCCGGAAGTGGTTTCGACACGCATCTCGCTGCCATCGGATTTTTCGTTCACTTCGTATGAAAGCGCATACGCTCATGTCGTGGGGCCGCCGCTGCCGGATTCCACCGACATCGTATGGGATCAGACGCTCCTCGACGTGTTGTTTGATACTCCGATTCAGTCTGAGCAATCACGGTTTTCGATTCAGCCGCGGCTGGCGCGGTTGGGGTTGCGGGTGATAACGGTTCTGCGGTTTGTTCCTCCTGGCGGCGCAGTGCGTGCGTTCGAATTCGATGGTAACCCCGGATTGGTTCCGCTCGATCCGCGCTGGCATCAGGCCGCTTTGCGCTTTGTCGACCTGGGCTTTCTGCATATTCTCGACGGCATCGACCATCTGCTCTTTCTTTTCTGTCTGGTGATTCCGTTGCGGAGTTTGCGCGCGCTCATTCCGGTGGTCACCGCGTTTACCGTGGCCCATTCAATCACTTTGATTGCTTCCGCTTACAATCTGGCCCCGGATTTCTTGTGGTTTCCGCCGCTGATTGAAACGCTCATTGCTGCGTCGATCGTGTATATGGCGCTCGAAAACATCGCGGGCGTAAACGCTCTGCAGCGCCGCTGGATGATTGCGTTTGGTTTCGGTCTGGTGCACGGTTTCGGGTTTTCGTTCGCACTGCGGCAATCTCTGCAGTTTGCTGGTTCGCATCTGCTCACATCTTTGCTTTCCTTCAACATTGGCGTCGAGCTAGGACAGCTCCTCGTCCTCGTTTTGCTCATCCCCCTGCTGCACCTCTTCTTTCGGTTCGCTGTGGCCGAGCGCATCGGAACGATTATCCTCTCCGCGCTTGTGGCGCACACGGGCTGGCATTGGATGCTCGACCGTGGCGCGCGGCTGCAGCAGTTTCGGTTCGAATGGCCCGCGTTCGATGTTGCCCTGCTGGCGTTGCTATTGCGCTGGCTGCTCATCTTCGTTGTAGTGGCGGGATTGCTCTGGCTCTTTCGAATGGCGATCCGTTGGTGGGGTAGCCGAACCGGTCCAGCTGCGCAAAACTCTGTTGAGCCCGCTCCGGGGCCCAGCCTTACTGTTTGAGACTTCTCGGGTCTTTTGAGGCGCCAATGAAATTTGCAAAGATTGTTTTTAGGATTGCGGGCATCTGGGGCTTGCTGATTATCACGCCGCTCTATTTCTTATTTGACGTGATCGGCCGGCAAGACCCTCCGCCGATTACGCATCCCGGATTTTTCTACGGCTTCGTCGGCACGGCGCTGGCCTGGCAGATTGCGTTTCTCTTCATGGCGAGCGATCCCGTGCGCTATCGTCCTCTCATGATCCCTTCGGTTTTTGAAAAATTCAGCTACGCCGCGGCGGTGATCATTCTCGTTTCGCAAGGCCGCATGCACAGTTCGGATCTCGTCTTTGGCGGAGCCGATTTTCTTCTTGGCATTCTCTTTCTGATCTCTTACTTCAAGATGGCGCCACGCAACGCGTGAAGTTTCTGCTCTCGCAGAATCTGTGTTAACGTTTTTCGTTTATGAAGAAGCGCATTGGCGTGCTCTTGAGCGGGCGCGGTTCTAATTTTGAGGCTTTGGCGGAATCCGTCGCCGCCGGACGCATCCCCAACGCAGCGATCGCCATCGTCATCAGCAATCGCGAAGGCGCGCCGGGGGTCGAACACGCCAAAGCCCGTGGAATCGCCACGCGCGTGATTCCTTCGAAAGGCCTTGAGCGTGAAGTCTACGACCGGCAAGTGGCTGCAGTTCTCGACGAATACAAAGTCGATCTGATTTGCCTTGCCGGTTACATGCGTTTGCTTTCGCCGTACTTCGTTGCCAAGTTTTCGAATCGCATCCTGAATATTCACCCGTCGCTATTGCCATCGTTTCCAGGGCTCGAAGCGCAGCGACAGGCGCTCGAATACGGCGTAAAATTTGCTGGCTGCACGGTTCATTTTGTGGACGAAAATCTCGACGCCGGGCCGATCATCATCCAGGCTGCCGTTCCGGTGAAGGACGACGACACGGAAGCGGCGCTTTCCGAAAGAATTTTGAAAGAGGAGCACCGCATTTATTCCGAAGCCGTTCGCATCGTCCTGGAAGGAAAGTACAGAATCGAAGGCCGGCGTGTCCTGCGAACCAATTGAAAATTCCATGCCCGAAACAAAATTCAGACCCGTCGAAGAGCAACTCGCTTACATCCAAAAAGGCGTGGCGGAAATCATTCCGGCAGAAGAACTCAGAGCAAAGCTGGAAACCTCCTTAAAGACTGGGAAGCCGCTGCGCGTCTATCTCGGCGTGGACCCGACGGCCCCTGACCTTCACTTGGGCCACACCGTTGTGCTCCGCAAGCTGAAGCATTTTCAGGATCTCGGCCACACCGCCGTTTTTCTGATTGGGGATTTTTCGGCCCTGATTGGCGACCCCACCGGCGTTTCAGAGACGCGCCCGCCGCTGACGCGTGCCCAAGTCGACGCCAACTCTAAGACTTATTTGGAGCAAGTCTTTAGAATTCTTGACCGCGAAAGAACGGAAATCCGCTACAACAGCGAATGGCTCAGCAAGATGAATGCTGAGGACGTGGTTCGGCTTTGTTCTCACTACCGGCTGGCGCGCATGCTGGAGCGTGAAGATTTTCGTTCACGTTTGCAAAACAACCAGCCCATCTCCGTCCACGAACTGCTCTATCCTTTGCTGACCGCTCGCGATGCCGTGGAACTAAAATCCGACGTCGAGCTCGGAGCCACCGAGCAAAAATTTAATCTGCTGGTGCACCGCGAGATTCAACGCGAGTACGGCTTGCCGGGACAAGTCGCTCTCACGATGCCGATCCTCGTGGGCCTCGACGGCCAGCGCAAAATGTCCAAGAGTCTCGGCAACTATGTCGGCATCACCGAACCACCCACCGAAATGTTCGGGAAGATGATGTCGATTCCTGATGATTTGATGTGGTCGTACTACGAACTCACGACCGATCGCACGCCACTACAAATCGGCGAACTAAAGAACGAAGTCGCGAATGGCAAGCTGCATCCCATGGACGCGAAAATGCGCCTTGCGGAAGAGGTGATTTCCGACTTCCACGGCAAAGACGCTGCGCATAAAGCAGCGGAGCATTTCCAGCGCGTCTTCCGCGACCGCCAAACGCCTACGGAAGCGCCCGTCGCCAAATTGCCCCGAGGGCCGGCCAAAAAACTGACCGCACTTCTCGTCGAGGTGAAACTCGCGCCTTCCAAAGCCGAAGCAGAACGTTTGATCAAGCAGAAAGCCGTGGAAATTGACGGCGTCGCAATGGATGATTCGCGCAAAGACATCGATCTGAGTAAGCCCTGCGAATTCCTCCTCCGCGCTGGAAAAAAGAAATTCGTTCGCGTCGTCGTCGAATAGGCGAATCCGTCATTCCGAGGAGCGCAGCGACGAGAATCTCTCCTCATGTTGCCGAAACATAACAACAGACAGAGGGATTCTTCGCTTGGAATGACCTCTGCCTATGCCAGGACTTCCTGCACCATCTGCGCGACGTGATTGGCGATGGCGGGGGCTGCGGTCAGGCCGGGGGACTCGATCCCGACGAGATGTATGGCCTGCGGCACGCTAGCATCGCGCGCGATCACGAAATCGGCGATGCCGTGGCCACCCGGAGGCACCAGTTTGGGCCGCAAGCCGGAGTAGCCAAGCTGCAGGTCTTGTTCTTCGATTTCTGGAAGCAGTGTCTTTGCGCTGTGGGCGAAATCCCTGATCGGCAAGCGGCCTTTTTCGTAGTTCTCCTTGCTGTCGACGTAAGTGGCCGTAGGGCCGAGCAGAAATGTTCCCCAAAGAGTCTTCGTGAAGTGCACCCCAAGGCTCAATCCATCGGCGTGCGGCAGCGGATAGACCAGGTTGTTGATCAGCGAAGCGCGCGGGCCGCGCACTTCGCAGTATTCCCCGCGCACTGGATAAATTTTCCAGGAAGGATTGCCCAGCATCGCCGCGACTTCGTCAGCATAAAGCCCCGCGGCATTGATGACGCAACGCGCTTCAATCTGCTCTTCCTGCAAATCTCCTTCGTCACCGATTTTCAAGCCGACGCGAATCGCGTTTCCTGCCGGCTTCAATGAAATTACCCGCGCATGCGTGACCATGTTTGCGCCCTGATTGGTCGCCACGCGTGCGTACGCGTGAACGAGTTCTTCCGCAGAGACGATGCCGGTCGAGGGAACATCGAGCGCAGCGATACCCTTGATGTGCGGCTCGCGCGTGCGGATTTCATCCGTGCCAATCAATCGCAGATCCTCGACACCGTTGTCTTCGCCGCGCTTCTTCAGAGCATGTAGCTCCGCCTCCTCGTGAGCTTCCGCCGCAACGACAAGCTTCCCACAATGGCGAAAAGGAACATTGTGTTTGGCGCAAAACTCATACGTGAGGCGGTTGCCTTCCACGCAAAAGCGCGCCTTCAGCGAATTCTTCGGGTAGTAGATTCCGGAGTGGTTGACGCCGCTGTTGCGCGTGCTGGTGGCCATGCCCAGCTTGGGGTACTGTTCGACGAGAAAGACATCCTGCCAGCGGGCGGAAACGGCATGGGCGATAGCGCAGCCAACGACGCCGCCGCCGATGATCAGAATGTTCGTCTGGTCCATGACTGAAGAATAGCGAAAATGGAAAATCGAAATTAGAAAATAGAACGCAATGTGCCCATGTCGGACTCTCCGCCCCCTGTTTCAATTCTCAATGTCCCATCTTGAGACTACTGGTCGCCGCCGACCTCATCGAAGTAAGGCTTGCACGGAACCAGGCGTGCTTCCATTCCATCGTGCACGGCGTAGGAAGCTTGCTTGTTTGGTTCGTAGCCGTTGCGCCACAGTGAAACGGCGCCATGCTGTCCGTCTTTATTGATGGCGTAAAAATAGAGATGGAACGTATTGAGCTTCTTCTTGTCATTTTTGTAGTTGTGCGCGACACGAGCCATGGCCTCGAGGCAAGCCGCTTCGGGTGATTTCCCCTGGCGCATCATTTCAATGATGGTGTGCCCGCCGGAAATCTTGATGTTTTCCTCGCCCTTCCCGGTGGAACCCGCGGCGCCAACCTCGTTGTCCACGCAGCAGCCCGCGCCGATGATCGGTGAATCGCCGACGCGACCAGGAATCTTCCAGGCGAGCCCCGAAGTGGAAGTCGTTGCGGAAATGTCGCCGTTGGCGTCGACAGCCATGCACGGAATCGTGCCGGTTGGCGGACGGGCAATGACGCGCTCGGCATAGGCAATTTTCTGTTCGTCGCCATCGAAAAGCACGGTCATGTGCTCTTTCCACTCCGGCGAATCGATCCCGGGCTGCCAATTCAAAGAAGACTTGGCTTTCCATGCGAGCCAGAGTTTTCGCGAGTGCTCCGTGAGTAGGCTCATCTCCTCGAAACCTTCCGCCACGGCGAAGCGGCGCGCGCCGTCGCCTACAATCATGATGTGATTGGTCCTTTCCATCACTGTTTTAGCTAAGAGCGAAACATTTTTGATCCGTCGCACGGCAGCGACCGAGCCAGCGCGATGCGTAGGACCGTGCATGACGCTCGCGTCGAGTTCGACTTCGCCCTCCTCGTTCGGCAAACCGCCGTAGCCGACCGAGTCGTCGTTGGGATCGCCCTCGACCACGGTGA